>ORMF010459525.1_pt1 | contig 189898 bp, 181 predicted proteins | sample 1779871 | NCBI WGS metagenome assembly ORMF01 (sample SAMEA104232316, study PRJEB22302) | groundwater metagenome | biome: forest; feature: aquifer; material: groundwater | place: USA | collected 2011-08-07 | depth 5.4 m | reverse complement strand
TTCGGCGACGTGACCGACGTGCAGGCGGCGGCGACCAACGTACGCGGTGGCGTGCTGATCGATCTGGGCGGCGGCAATTCGCTGACCATCCTCGGCAAGTCGGTCGCTACCCTCGACAACGGCGACTTCGTCTTCTGATCCTAAGCCCGCGTTGGCCGCGCGGGCGTCAAGCGCGGATCAGGGCGCAGGATCGAGCTTTCGCTGCACGCGCTGATCGAAGCGCTGGACGTTGACGACCACGCGCTGATGCGTGCCGCCGCCGATGACCTCTTTCTCGTCCCGCGCCTCGACCCGGAACGACAGGGTGCGCCCGTCGATGGCGATGAGCTCCGCCGTCGCCGATATGCGCATGCCCACGGGCGTGGCCGCGATGTGGCGCACATCCAGGTGAATGCCCAGGCTTTGATGCCCTTGCGGCAATAGGCGCTCGGCCGCCGCCAGCGCCGCCGCCTCGATCAGGTTGATCATGACCGGCGTGGCCAGCACGGCCACCTTGCCGCTGCCGATGCGGGGCGCGGTGTGCTCGTCGCCGACCAGCAGCTCCGCCGATCCCTGCAACCCGATCCGCAGCTTCGACAGGTCGATCATGTCAGGCCCCGGCCCGGCCTTCGTCGCCCCGGGCTTTTGATCTATAACATCAATTCCTATAGGAGACCGTACGAGGCACGATGATTCCCATCGGCGATTCGTCCCTGGCGGGCAGGCTCAGGCGCGAGATCCAGGGCGAGGTGCTGTTCGACGCCTTCTCGCGCGGGCGCTATTCCACCGACGCCTCGATCTACCAGGTCGAGCCGATCGGCGTGGTGGTGCCGAAAACCGAGCACGACATCCGCGTCGCCATGCAGATCGCGCGCGAAGCGGGCGCGCCGGTGCTGCCCAGAGGCGCGGGCACCTCGCAATGCGGCCAGACCGTGGGCCGCGCCTTGGTGATCGACGTCAGCAAGCACCTGAACCAGGTGGTGGCGCTGGACAAGGCCGCGCGGCGCGTGTCGGTCGAGCCTGGGGTGGTGCTGGACCAGCTCAACGCCTACTTACGCCCGCACGGGCTGTTCTTTCCTGTGGACGTATCGCCGGCCAACCGCGCCACGGTGGGCGGCATGACCGGCAACAATTCCTGCGGCTCGCGCTCGATCCGCTACGGCAACATGGTGCACAACGTCCATGCCATCGACGCGATATTGGCGGATGGCGAGAAGCTGAGGTTTGGCCCGGTCGAAGACGCCAGCGGCGGCCGGGTGGAAGAGCTGTGGGCCAAGCTCAAGACACTCGCCTTCGCCGAAGCCGACGAGATCAAGCGGCGCTTCCCCAAGGTGCTGCGCCGCGTCGGCGGCTACAACATCGATGAGCTCACCAGCAACCGGCCGAACCTGGCGCGGCTCTTGGTCGGCTCGGAAGGTACGCTGGCCTTCACCACGCGCGTCGATCTCGACCTGCAGCCGATCCCTAAGCACCGCACTTTGGGCATCTGCCATTTCGGGCACTTCTACGCGGCGATGGAAGCGACGCAGCACATCGTCAAGCTCGGCCCCACCGCGGTCGAGCTGGTGGACCGCACCATGATCGGCCTGGCGCGCGACATCCCCATGTTCAAGGCCACGGTGGACCGCTTCGTGGTGGGCGCGCCCGACGCGCTGCTGCTGGTGGAATTCGCCGGCGACGACCAGGCGGACGTGACGCGCCGGTTGCAACAACTCGTGGAACTGATGGGCGATCTGGGTTTCCCCGATAGCGTCGTGGCAGCGACCGACCCGGCGTTCCAGCGCGCGGTGTGGGACGTGCGCGCGCAAGGCCTCAACATCATGATGTCGATGAAGGGCGAGGGTAAGCCGGTCAGCTTCATCGAGGATTGCGCGGTGCCGCTGGAACATCTGGCGGAATACACCGAGCGCCTCACCAAGATTTTCCGCAAGCACGGCACCGACGGCACCTGGTACGCCCATGCCTCCGTGGGCACGCTGCATGTCCGCCCGGTCTTGAACCTGAAGCTGGAGAAGGACGCCAAGGCGATGCGCGCCATCGCCGAGGAATGCTTCGAAATGGTGCGCGAATACAAGGGCAGCCATTCCGGCGAGCACGGCGACGGGCTGGTGCGCAGCGAATTCCACGAGGCGATGTTCGGGCCGCGCATCGTCGGCGCGTTCGAGCGGGTGAAGGAGATTTTCGATCCCGCTGCCGTGATGAACCCGGGCAAGATCGTGCACCCGTCGAAAATGGACGACCGCGGGTTGTTCCGCTTCAAGCCGGGCTACGCCACGCAAAAGCTCGACACCGCGTTCGACTGGTCGGCCTGGGGCGGGTTCGGCGGCGCTGTCGAGATGTGCAACAACAACGGCACCTGCCGGCGCACCGATGCCGGCGTGATGTGCCCGTCCTTCCGCGTGACGGGCAACGAGCGCGACCTGACGCGCGGCCGGGCCAACACGCTGCGCCTCGCCCTGTCGGGGCAGCTCGGCCCGGAGGCGATGCTGTCGCCCGCCATGAAAGAGACCATGGCGCTGTGCGTGGGCTGCAAGGGCTGCCGGCGCGAATGCCCCACCGGCGTCGACATGGCCAAGATGAAACTGGAATGGCAGGCGCAGGTCAGGCGCACGGTGTCGCTGACTTTGCGCGAGCGCCTGGTGGCGCATTTGCCGGATTACGCGCCGGTGGCGGCGAAGCTCGCGCCGCTGATGAATCTCAGCGACGCGGCCCCGCGTTTACGCGAATGGATCACCGGCTTCAGCGCGCGGCGTTCCCTGCCCAAGTGGCGCGGCGATGCGCTGAAGGATTCCGAGTCGCCGGTGCCCGCGCCGCAAGCCGACGTGCTGCTGTTCGCGGATTGCTTCACGCGCTGGTTCGAGCCGCAGATCCCCAGGGCGGCGTTGCAGGTTCTGGCCGCTTCGGGAAAGAAAACCGCGATCGCGTCGGACGGTGGCCGGCCTTTGTGTTGCGGGCGCACCTATCTGGCCGCTGGGATGGTCGACCGGGCGCGCGCGGAGGCGGGGCGCATGATCGCGGCGCTGAAGGGCAAGCAAGTGGTGGGCCTCGAGCCCTCCTGCCTGCTCACCCTGCGCGACGAATACCCCGCGCTACTGCCGGGCAAGGAGACCGCCGATCTTGCCGCCCGCGCCCAATTGTTCGAGGAATATCTGGCGGCGGAAAACAAAGCCGGCAGGCTGGATTTGAAACTGAGGGATATCGGCGCGTCGCGCGCGCTGCTGCACGGGCATTGCCACCAAAAGGCGTTCGGCCTGGTCGGCGGCGTCAGCGAAGTTCTGTCGCTGGTGCCGGGCCTGAAGGTCGAGACGGTGGAATCGAGCTGCTGCGGCATGGCCGGATCGTTCGGCTACGAGGCCGAGCATTTCGACGCCTCGATCAAGATGGCCGAGCTCAATCTTCTGCCGGCGGTGCGCGGTGCGGGCGAGGGCGATGTGATCGTCGCCGACGGAACCTCGTGCCGCCACCAGATCAAGGATGGTGCTAAGCGCGCCGCGCTGCACGCCGCCGAGGTCCTCGCCCGCGCGTTGGCGTGAAGCGCCGGAGCGGTGCTATCGTTTCCCTACGCGATTTTGCAACGGGAGGACCGCCATGAAATACGTATTGATCGGCAGCATCGACGCCAAATGGGCGCTGAAGCAGACCGAGCGCGCCGACGCCGCCAATGCCCAGTGCAAGGCGCTGGGCATCAAGATCGAGTCGACCCATTACGTGCAAGGACCGTATGATTTCGTCGTCGTGGCCGACGCGCCCGACGCCGAGGTGATGCTCGGCTTCTCGCTGTGGTACGCGACCAAGGGCTACGGCAAGCTGATGTCGCTGCCCGCGCATGACAGCGCGACCATGGTCCGCGCCTGCAAGCGCGCCGGCGGGTGAGCCGAAGGATCGGATAACCACGAAGGCACGAAGACACGAAGCCGGAAAGAATTGAGATAGCCACCAAGGCACCAAGGAAGATAAGAATCTCATAGCGGCCTAGGGCCGCAAAAAGGTCTTTTCGTCTTCTTGGTGTCTTTGTGTCTTGGTGGTTGTCCTCTCCTTCCTTCTTCGTGCCTTGGTTTCTTCGTGGTTCATCTTGCCGATTTCGCGTTGCCCCGGTTCATGTTAAACGTCCATACATGGCCTGGGGCAAACGGCGCGGCTATCACCACGGCAATCTGCGCGAGGCGCTGGTCGACGCGGCGCTGAGCCTGATCGGCGAAAAGGGCCTGGGCGGCGTCACCTTCGCCGAGGCCGCGCGCGCGGCGGGGGTCAGCCCGGCGGCACCCTATCGCCACTTCCGCGACCGCGACGCGCTTCTGGCCGAGGTCGCAAGGCAAGGCTATGAGCGGTTCGAGGCGATGCTGGCCAAGGGCTGGAACGACGGCAGGCCCGACCCGATGGCCGCGTTCGAGAACGTGGGCCGGGCGTATCTCGCCTTCGCGCGCACCGAGTCGGCGTACTACGCGGCGATGTTCGAATCCGGCCTGCCGCCGGACGCCAGCGCAGAGTTGCGCGAGGCCGCCGACCGCGCCTTCAGCGTTCTGCGCACCGCGTCCGAGACCTTGTGCGCGCTCTTGCCGCGCGACGAGCGCCCGCCCGCGCTGATGATGAGTCTCCATGTCTGGGCGATGGCGCACGGCATCGCCTCGCTGTTCGGCCGCGGCGACCAGGGCCGCCGCAAACTCCCCATGTCGCCCGAGCAACTGTTGGAGGCGGGGGTGCTGATCTATCTCAAAGGGCTGGGGTTGGGCGTGGGCGGAAATATGAAAACAACGAGCGAAAAGTAGGGCAGGCTTCCTATGGACAAACCACCTAAGAACAAAAGTGCGGGTGATATAGCGCGGGAGGTAGGAAGAGCGGCTGTCTCGGTGATTCCCGGAGCTGGAGGCCCAATTCAAGTCCTGTTCGAAAATGTATTTTCTGCCCCGCTTGAGAAACGAAGGCAAGCCTGGCTTGAAGATCTGGCTGAAGTAGTAGCCAAGCTTCAAGAGAAGGTAGAGGGTCTGACTCCTGAGAAGTTGGCCTCTAATGAAGTATTTATCACCGTTGCTCTTCAAGCATCGCAGATAGCAACTCGAAATCACCAAAAGGAAAAACTTAAGGCACTTCGCAACGCCGTCTTTAATTCTGTGCTACCGAATTCACCTGAGGATGATGAGAAGATTATTTTTTTAAGGCTCATCGACCAATTGACCTCGTGGCACCTGAGAACTTTAGCATTGTTGAATGGCCCAGTAGACTGGATGGCGCGTAATGACATTCGGAACCCCGGCTGGAGCATGGGAGGTGTCTCAACTGTTATTGAGCATTGCTTCTCTGGTCTCAAGGGCAAACGGGATTTTTATGATCAAGTTGTGCGAGACCTACAAGTAGATGGTCTGATCGGGCAGGGGCAGTTTATTCATGTAACCATGACCGGCGGAGGCATGGTTGAATCTCGAACTACAGATAGGGGAAAGAGATTTCTTAAATTCATCTCTGATCCTAGTTAGGCGAAATTCTTGATCAAATCAGGCGAGCAGGTGCACTCGAATGCTCTGTCCCGACTTCTTCGTCCAGCTTAGCTGGGACACGCTGCACGAACCTAATGATGGGCGAAAGATGAAAGCACGACGGTTCACCAATGTCTGGGACGCGATCGAAGGCTCGAAGCGCGATGCCGCCAGCCTCAAGGCGCGTTCCGGCCTGATGATAGAGCTCGCGGAGCTGATCCGCCGGCGGGGGTGGACGCAGCGCCAGGCGGCGGCAAAGTTCGGCGTCACGCAGCCGCGCATCTCCGACCTCACGCGCGGGCGGATCGATCTGTTCTCGCTCGACATGCTGGTCGATATGGCGGCCGCCGGGGGGCTGAAGCCCCGGGTCGTCGTGAAGGGCGTCCTCGGGCGCGCTGCCTAACTCGCTCCCCCTCACCCAGCTACGGCTAAGGCCGCCCTTCGCTGGCCCAAGCCTTCGCATCCCTCTCCCCCTTTCAGGGGGCGAGGGTAGGGTAAGAGCGCGTAATTTTGCGCCTATCTCCTCCCCTGCACCTGAACCGTTAGCCGGTGGCGTTTGGTGAAATGCGCCAGCATGGTGCCGACATGGCGCATGGTGGGGTTGCCCTTGGGGCCGAGCATGCGGTGCAGGGTCTTGGCGCCGATGCCCGTGGCTTGGCTCAGCTTCTCGAATCCGCCGGTGACATGCACGTAGTCGCGGAAGATCGATTTGGCGAGCTCGGTTTCCCCGCGCAGCAGCGCCTCGACGCCTTCGGCGAGCAATCCCTCGCGGTAGGCGGGATCGCGCTTCATCCGGCGCAGAAACGTCTCGCGGACCGGTATCGCTAGTGCCATGTCTTCGGGCCTCCCGACCCTTTGCGCCGCTGGTAGTCGCCCCATCGCTCGCGCGCAATCGCGATGTCCCGGTCCTGCCGCTGTTTCGTGCCGCCGCCCAGCAGGATGACGATCTGCCGCCCGTCATAGGCCATGTAGACGCGATAGCCGGGGCCGAAATCGATGCGGTATTCGTATAGGCCGCCGCCGACGCTCTTCATGTTCGACACATTGTCCAATTCCAGACGGCGTAGGGCGGTTTCGACTTTCATCGCCGATACCCGGTCCAGCGAGTCGAACCATAGGCGGAAAGGTTTGCGCCCGGCCGGATCGACATACTCGAATACCTGCATCGGCTGCATAGTATCATATATTATACTATACTCAAGCCAGAACCGCCCGGCTGCGCGTTCTGCTAGGCTGGCAGTCTTGGAGGTTCCCCATGCCGATCGAGAAACGTCCCTTCGGCCGCACGGGCCATTCGAGCTCGGCGGTGATTTTCGGCGCGGCGGCTTTGTCGCGCGTCGACCAATCGACCGCCGACCGCGCGCTCGACCTTTTGCCGCAATACGGCGTCAACCACATCGACACCGCCCAGCGCTACGGCGAATCCGAAGTGCTGGTGGGCAGTTGGATGCAGCGCCATCGCAACCGCGGCGATTATTTCCTCGCCACCAAGACCGGCGACCGCGACAAGGCCGGCGCGCGCGACAGCATCCGCCGCTCGCTCGACCGCCTCAAGACCGACCATGTCGACCTGATCCAGCTGCACGCGCTCTATCATCCCGACGAGTGGGAAAAGGCGCTTGGGCCCGGCGGGGCGCTCGAAGCCTGCGTCGAAGCGCGCGAAGCGGGGCTGGTGCGCTTCATCGGCATCACCGGCCACGGCTGGACCGTCGCCGCCACGCATCGCCGCGCGCTCGAGCGGTTCGCGTTCGATTCCATCCTGCTGCCGTGGAACTGGTTCGCCGCGCAGCACGCTACCTACGCGCCCGACTTCGAGCGCACGGTTGCCCTGGCGCAATCGCGCGGCGTCGCGGTGCAGACCATCAAGGGCGTGGCGCGCGGACCCTGGGCCGCGGGCGCCGCGAAGGACCGCACCACCTGGTATCAGCCCCTGGAGGCGATGGACGACATCCGCCCCGCCGTGCATTGGATATTGAGCCGGCCCGGCATCTTCCTGCTCTCGGCCGGCGATGTCGGCATCCTGCCGCTGATCCTGAAAGCGGCGTCCGAGCCCGCATCCATGCCGGGCCCCGAAATCATGGCGGCATTGTCGCAGCGCACCGGCCTCGCCTCGATCTTCGGGATTTGACGCAAGTTCACCGGCCCGCCCTCGAATAATCTACCGGCCCCACTTGACTCCCCGCTTTCCCTGCATTATGTAAATGTTCGTTACATTCACTTGGAGTGGGGCGATGGCAATCGCGGCGAAACTCGACGACATCGGCAAGCCGGCCTGGATCGCGCTGATGGTCCTGGGCTTCGTGTGGTGGTGGCCCGTGGGCCTGGCCACGCTGTTTTTCATGATCGGGAGCGGGCGCATGGGACGTTGGAAGCACGAGGGTGCCGGGTGCTGGCACGGCGAGTTCAAGGACAAGGCGCACGACGTGGCCGAACGCTGGTTTGGCGGGCGGCGCGACTCGAGCGGCAACGCCGCGTTCGACGAATACCGCGCCGATACGCTGAAGCGCCTGGAAGAAGAACAGCGCGAGTTCAAGGATTTCCTGGGACGGCTGCGCCATGCCAAGGACAAGGCCGAGTTCGACCAATTCATGGCCGACCGCCTGCGCCGCGGTCCCGGTTCCGGCTCTGATCGCGCGCCGCCGCAGCCCGAGGCGTAAGCTTTCCGGGATAGACGACAAAGCCCCCGCGGTTCGCGCCGCGGGGGTTTTCGTTTTTAGAAAAAGTAAGAAGGGCTAACCACGAAGACACGAAGACACGAAGTAGAAGGAAAGAATCGAACCACCACGGCACAACGGACACCACGTCAAAAGTCCGATTGCGCGGCCCAGGGCCGCGCGAGAATCCATCCTTCGTGGTGTCGTGGTGTCGTCGTGGTTCAGGTTTATTCTACTGTCTTCTTCTGCCTTCTTCGTGTCTTCGTGGTTCAACTTTTTCCCATCAACTTCTTCAGATCGGGCACCGGCCGTGCGGTCGCGGGATCGGATTGCATGTGCTGCTCCAGCGCGTGTGCGACCGACAGCACGAACTTGTCGCCGCAATGCGGGCCGACGATCTGCAACGCGAACGGCGTTCCGCCCGGCTCCATACCGCAGGGCAGTGACAAGGCGGGATTGCCCGTCAGCGTGATCAGGTAAGCCGGCGCCAGCCAGTGGAAATAACTGCCGAGCTTCACCCCGTCTACGGTCTCGGGGTACCAGGTCTCCACCGGGAAGGGCGGCACGGCGGCGACCGGCACGATGAACACGTCGACCTCGCGGAACATCGCTTGGAAGTTGCGGTAGATCTTGGTCTGCAACACATGGCCGCGCGCCACGTCCTCGGCGCTGTAGCGCAAGCCCTCTTCCACATTGGCTTTCACGTTCGGGCCGAGCAGGTCTTTTTTCGTGCGGTATTTCTCCAGATGCGCGGCCAGGAAGTTCTGCGCGCGGATCAGGGCGAAGGCCTCGTCGCCGCCGGTGAAGTCCGGGGAGCGCTGTTGGCAGGACTTGAAGACGCCGGACAGGCGCTTGATGCGCTCCAGGAACGTCGCGCGCACGGTCCCATCGATCCGGGCCGCGCCGCCGAAATCGGGGCTGTAGGCGACGCGCAGGCTCGACAGATCGATCGGCGCGGGATCGCGCAAAACAGCCGGATCGACCGGCCGGGAATGCGGATCGCGCACGTCGAACCCGGCCTGGGCCGACAGCAGCAGCGCCGCGTCGGCGACGCTGCGGCCCATCGGCCCGCGCACGCTCAAGTTGGTCCAGCCCAGCGGCCGGCGCTCGTTCGGCACCAGGCCCGGCGAGGTACGGAACCCCACCACGCCGCAAAACGCCGCAGGGGTGCGCAAAGACCCGCCGGTGTCCGAGCCGGTGCAGATCGGCAGCATGGAAGTCGCCAGCGCCACCGCCGAGCCGCCGGACGAGCCCGCTGAAGTGCGCTTCGGATCGAACGGATTGCGCGTCGGCCCGTACACCTCGTTGCGCGTGTTGGCGCCGGCGCCGAACTCGGGCGTGTTGGTCTTGGCGAGCACGATCGCGCCCGCCGCGCGCAACACCGCCGTGCCGCGCTCGTCTTCATTCGGCACATGGTCCTTGAAGATCAGCGAGCCGTGGGTGGTGCGCAGACCCTCGGTCTCCTCCAGGTCCTTCACCCCCAGCGGCAAGCCGTGCAGCGCGCCCAGCGCCTCGCCCGCCATCACCCGGCGTTCGGCGTCCTTGGCGGCTTGCTTGGCGCGGTCCGGATCCATCGCCACCACGGCATTCACGGCGGGGTTCACCTCATCGATGCGCTTCAGGCACGAGGCCAGAAGCTCGACCGGCGACAATCCGCGCGCGCCGATCAGCCGCCGCGCGGCGACGGCGCTCAAGTCGCAGGGCTCGGTCATCCGGTGGTCCTCCAGGGGCTGGAAAGGCGGCGCGGGGGTGGTGCTGGCGGCCAAAATGGCACCCCCGGGGGCCTGAAGTCGAGCCCGGGAGGGGCCGGGCTAACCCCCCGATTTATGGTCGCGATTCGGGCTGGAAACCTATATATTGTGATACTGGGGTACCGCGTTCGCCTATCCCTGGTGATTCGGCGCGGGAAGCAGGGCCGTTGGTCGTCCAGATAGCACTGAAGTCATGGCCACACTGACCGAAGACGGCGACATCGTCATGGACGCGCCGCGCGCGGCCGCGCCCGAGGCCGGCTTCGCGCCGCGCGGCGTCACCATGCGCGACGTGCTGACGGCGGTGTTCTACGACCGCTGGGCGATCCTGGTCGCGTTCCTGGTGCCGGTGTGCCTGGGCGTCGGCGCGTCGCTGCTGGTGCGCACCACCTACGAGGCCGAGGCGCGGCTTCTGGTGCTGCTGGGCCGCGAATACGTGTTCCGTCCCGAGGCCGGCGACAACACGCAGAGCTTCTCGTTCGACCGCGAGCAGATCGTCAAGGCCGAGCTCGAAATCCTCGGCAGCCGCGAGCTCAAGGCCGAGGTGATCAAGACCATCGGCATGGAGGAAATCTATCCTTCCTCGATGCTGGGGCCGGTGGTCGACCCGCAAACGCAGCCCGGCCGCCCCCGGCCGCGCGCGCTCGACCTGGCGGTGGAGCGGTTCGAGAAGGACTTGAAGCTGACGGCGGTGCAGGGCTCGAACGTCATCCAGCTTGCCTACAGCCACCGCGATCCGCAGATCGCCGCCGAGGCGCTGAACCTCTTGATCCGCTTCTACATCGAAAAGCGGCGCGAGGTGTTCAGCCAGACGCGCTCGACCGTGCTGTTGCAGCAGCGCGAGCTGTACGCCAAGCAGCTTGCCGACGTGGAGGCGCGGCTGCAGGCGTTCCGCAGCAAGAACAACATCTCGAACATCGAGGAGCAGACCAACCTGCTGCTGCGCCAGGAATACGACCTGAACACCGCGATCCAGCAGATGGACGAACGCGTGCGCGGCTTGCAGGCGCAAGGCCTGGGGCTGAAGGCGCAGATCGTCATCACGCCGCCGCAAATATTGCTGAGCCAGGACACCACCCGCACGCGGGCGCTGGAATCGGCGCGCGCCACGCTGATGGGCCTCGAGTTGCGCCGGCGCGACCTTCTGACCAAGTACCGCGAATCCTCGCGTATCGTGCTCGATGTCGACGCCCAGATCGCCGAGGCGCGGCGGTTCCTGGCCGAAGACCAGTCCGCCTCGTCCGACAGCACGCGCACCGGGCGCAATCCGGTGCTGGACGATCTGGAGCGCGACTCGTCGCGGCTCGAGGCCGAATTGCAGGGCCAGCGCGCGCGCAAGGGCGAGCTGGACTCGAGCCTGAAGAAGCTGCGCGAGCGCCTGGCGGAACTGACCGCCCAGGACCGCATGTTCCGGGAGCTCGACCGCGAACGCTCGATCAACGAAGAGAACTACCGCACCTACACCACGCGCCTGGAAGAGGCGCGCATCACCGAGGAATTCGACCGCAACAAGAGCGCCAATATCCGCATCATCCAATCGGCCGAGCCGCCGACCCAGGGCAAGAACCTGCGCATGCCGATCATCGCCGCGTCGATCTTCCTGGGCTTGCTGTCGGCGCTGGCCACGGCCTTCGTGGTGGCGCAGATGCGCCAGACCTATCTCACGCCCGACGACGTCGAGCGCTCGCTCGGCCTGCCGGTGCTGCTGGTGGTGCCGCTGCGCCACGGCTCGGCCGCCGCCCGCGCGCCGCGCGCCGCCGGCCGACGATCGTGGAAATAGAAGATGGCGTATGTCGAGCAGGCAGAAGCCCCCTATACCGGCGCCGACGGCCCCGAGCTGCTGACGACGCAGGAAGCGTTGAAACTGCTGTACCTCACCTATCGCGCGGTGCGCACGCGCGGCAGGCGCCTGGGGTTCGTTAGGGTGCAGTTCGTCGCCGCCAACGCCGGCGACGGCACCTCGTCGATCGCCAGGGATTTCGCGCTGGTGGCGGCCATGCGCGCGCATGACCGCGTGCTGCTGCTCGATCTCGCCCTGCCGGTGAACGACCAGCTCAGCCACCTGACGGCGCGCGGGCTGGTGGAAGGGCCGTCGACCATCGACCCGGTCGAGCTCGGCCTGCCGGTGGAGGGCCGCGCCGGTTCGGGCAACGGCAACGCCACCCAGCATACCTGGCTCAAGTTCCACCGCGTGCGCACGAGCTCGCTCTACGTCTCCGAGCGGCAGCAGCAAGCGGGCGGCAGCGAAGACCCGCCGGGCATGGCGCAGTTCTGGGAGCGCATGCGCACCGAGTTCGAGCTGGTGGTGGTGGACAGCCCGGCTTTGTCGGAATCGTTCGATCCGGTGATGGTCGCCAACCAGATGGATGCGGTGATCCTGGTCATCAACGCCGAGGCCACGCGTTCGCAGGTGGCGCGCAACTTGCGCGACCGGATGATGGAAGTGGGCGGGCCGGTGATCGGCTGCGTGCTGAACCGCCGCCGCTATCACATCCCCAGGTTCCTATACCGCAGGCTGTAGGGCGGATGCTTAGCCCGACGCGCCGCGTCCTGATGGCCTCGCCCGGCGGCAGGCGCGGCAAGGGCGGCATGGCCAGCCTGGTGGTCTATCTCGCCGACGCTTTGCCCAAGCGCCTGCCCGGCATCGAGATCGGCGTGGTGGACAGTTACGGCCCTGGCGCGTTCTGGGCCATGCCCATGTATTTCGCCGCGGCGGCCGTGCGGGTGCTGCTCGCCTGCGCGCTGCGGCGCGTCGACCTCATGCATTTGCACATGTCGCATTACGGCAGCGTGGCGCGGAAATTGACCCTGGCGCTGGTGGCCCAGGCGTTCGGCGTCAAGACGGTCATGCATCTGCACGGCTCGGATTTCGACGCGAACTGCACCACCATGCCGGCGTGGCAGCGCGGGCTGACGGTCGCGATCCTCAAGCGCTGTGAACGTGTCGTGGTGATCGGCGGCTATTGGCGCGAGTTCGTGACGGCGAAGCTGGGGCTCGAGCCTGAGCGCGTGGTGCTGATCCACAACGGCGCGCCGCGAACCGGAGCGGCGCGCGATCTTTTAGAAAGGCCAGGCGGATCAACGCCCGGCGCGCCGCTATTGCCTATGCATCAAGCCCGGGCGCCGGGACCTGTGCGTTTGCTGATGCTGGGAGAGTTGGGCCCGCGCAAGGGCACGCCCGAGCTGGTCGCGGCCCTCGCCTCGCCGGACCTCCGCAAGCGCGACTGGAGCGCCACCCTCGCCGGCAACGGGCCGGTGGAGAAATACCGGGTGGAGGTCGCTGCGTTGGGCCTAAGCGGACGCATCGCCCTGCCGGGCTGGCAATCGGGCGATCAGGTGAAGGCGCTGCTGAACGCGGCGGATGTGTTTATCCTGCCGTCGCGGCAGGAGGGATTGCCGATCGCGATATTGGAGGCGATGGCCGGCGGGGCGGCGGTGATCTCCACGCCCGTGGGCGCGATCGGCGACGCGATCCTGGACGGCGAAACCGGGCTCTTGGTGCCGCCGGGCGATGCGGCCGCCTTGGCCGTTGCCATTGCCAAGCTCATCGACGATCCGGCTTTGCGCGGGCGGCTCGCGGCCAATGCCCGCCGGCGGTTCGAGGCGATGTTCACCATCGACCGCACCGCCGACCAGGTGGCGGCGCTCTACCGGGAACTCGGCATCGCGTAGGCGCGCCCTTCGCGACGTGGCCGCATGTCCCGCTTGACATATGAGTTGATATCAACATAAATGGATCATGGTGACGAGACTCGAACTTCCCTATGCGACGACGCGCATGGTGCGCGATACTTGCCTGTGCCTGCACGTGCAGCGCGCCGCGCGGACATTGGCCCGGCGCTTCGACGAGGCGCTGAAGCCCTTCACCCTGACCCACGGGCAGTTCTCGCTGCTGATGTCGCTCAACCGGCCCGAGCCGGCGAAGATGGCTGAGGTATCGGCCCTGCTGGCGATGGACCGCACCACCCTTACCGCCAACCTGAAGCCGCTGGAGCGCCGCGGTTTGGCCACGGTGATGGTCGACAAAAAAGATAAGCGCGGGCGGCGCCTGATGCTTACCGATGCCGGACGGGCGCTCTTGGCCGAGGCCGTGCCGGCCTGGAAACGCACCCACGTCCAGATCGACCGGCTGCTCAAGCACTCCGATCCTAAGCGCCTGCGCGGCGACCTCAGCGCGATTTCGTAACGCCTATTCACCCCCAGAGGAAGGAGACGACGCCATGAACGTCCAGCCCTATCTGTTTTTCGACGGCAAATGCGAGGAAGCAATCGCTTTCTACCAGAAGGCGGTGGGCGCGGAGGTAAAGATGCTGATGCGCTTCAAGGACGCGCCGCCGCCGCCGCCGGACTCGAAGGAATGTGCGCCCCAGCCCGGGACGGCCGACAAGGTGATGCATGCCTGCCTGCGCATCGGCGAGGCCGATGTGATGGCCTCGGATGGACGCTGCACGGGCAAGACCAACTTCCAGGGCTTCGCCCTGTCGCTCAACGCCGCCAACGAGAACGAGGCCAAGCGGCTGTTCGGCGCGCTCAGCGACGGCGGGCAGGTGATGATGCCGCTCGGCAAGACGTTCTTCGCGCCGTGCTTCGGCATGACCGCCGACAAGTTCGGCGTGTCGTGGATGGTGATCGTGCCGCCGAAGCAGGGCTAAAGGGTCAATCTTTGAAACAGAGCTCAGGCGCAGATTTACAAAAGCCTATTTTTTGGCAATCTGCGCCAGTTTTTCTGAGTGTTGAATAACAAGCCGACAAAGCATGACAAAATCTGCATAGGTTAAATCATGTTTGGCGTCGTTAGTTCGGAAGCTACAGATCTTGAACTCTGGTTTACCAACACCATCGCCAACATGATCTAACGTTGGTAGGAGGGCGAGTGATAATTTATATGCCCGCCTTTTTGTTTTTGATTCGTCGTTGTTGTATTTCCCCAACAACGACCAGTCGAGCTTCTCACCTGTATAGTCATCGTGCCCATTAGATTCGATTACAGCCCGGTGAATTTCGATCTTGTATTCTTCTCTTGTTGCTGTCGTGTTTCCACGCTTTCGATCCCGCCTAATGTGATCAGACTTTGTTATAAGCCATTTCAAATAGGCGTCTTGTAAGACGATGCCTTCCAAGAATGCGGGTAAGCGATATTTATTTGACAACATGCAAACGAGTATTTGACGAATGCTTAAATAGCTTTTCTCTCTTAACTCGCATAGCCAATACACGCTTCCTGGCGCGCAGTGTCACCTCTTCGTTGATGCCTTCCTCGTCGAGGAAGGCATCGAGCGAAGTCAGTTCGTTGGGATTGCGCAGCCGCTTACGGCGCTTAGGCATTGCCATGCGTGCATCATACACGCAAAAGCGACTCGGCTACACCGCCAGCTTATACTCGCGCAGGAACAACTCCAGCACCAGCATCTGCCAGACCAGCTTCTCGTGGTTCTGGCGGCCCTGCATGTGCTCGTCCAGCCTCGCTTCCATGCGCCCGGGGCGGTAGAAGCCGCGGGACAGCGCGTTCGGTCCCAGCATGTCGGTGATGAACGGTTTCATTTCCCCGCGGAACCATTGGTTCACCGGCATGCGGAAGCCCGATTTCGGGCGCTCGATGATGCTGCGGGGCAGAATCTTCTCGGCTACGCGGCGCAGGATCCATTTGCCGGTCAGGCCGTTGAGGCGATACTTGCCGGGCAGCGACGAAGCGAAGGCCACCAGGTCGTGGTCCAGGAATGCCATGCGCGATTCCAGCGACGCGCCCATGGTCATGCGGTCGCCGCGCTCCAAAAGATTGTCGGGCAGCCACACCGTCTGGTCGAAGGCGAGGATGCGCCTGAGGGCGCCGCTGTCCGGGTTGTCGTAGGGCGCCTGATAGGCCGGGCGCGGCACGGTGGTAAGCGCGGCCTGTTCGCCCGCGTCCAGCGCGCCGAACCAGCGGATCATGCGCTCGGTGAAATCGCGCTGGCCCAGGCTGGCGGCGGCTGTTTTGATGCGCCTGAGCGAATAGGGCAGGGCGTTGATCACCGGCTCGACCAGCATGTCGTGCAACGCCCCCGGCACGATCGCCTGGTACAGCGACGCATAGCGGTCATAGGCGTGCTTGGGATAGCCGGCCAGGGTTTCGTCCGCACCCTCGCCGGTCTGCACCACTTTCAGGGTCTTCACCGCCATGCGGCTGAGCAGCAGGATCGGCAGGTCGGCCGGCTCGCTCACCGGCGCGTCGCGGAAGCGCGTGGCGTCGGCCATGCCGTCGATCAGTTCCTTGGTCGAAAACAGCACGGGGTGATGGTCGCAGCCCAGTTGCTTGGCTACCAGATTGGCGTGCGGCAGCTCGCTGTACTGCTCCTCGGCGAAGCCGATGGAGTAGGTCGAAACCGGCTTGCCCAAACGCCTGGCCATCAGCGCGACGATGGTCGACGAATCGAGGCCGCCCGACAGGAACGCGCCCAGCGGCACGTCGGCGATCAGGCGGCGGGTTACGGCTTGATCAAGGAGTCGCTCGAACTCGGCGACCGGATCGGCTTGCGGCGGGGCATCGGCCCGCGGCTGCGTGTCGGGCGGAACGTAATAGGTCGAGACCGCAACCTTGCCCTTGTCCCACACCAGCATCTGCCCGGCGCCCAGCTTCTCGATGCCCTGGAACAGGGTGCGCGGGCTGGGCACGTAGCGGAACGCGAAGTAAAGGCCTAAAGCCTCGCGGTCGAGCCTGCGCTCGACGCCCGGCAGGGCCAGGATCGCCTTGATCTCGGAGGAAAACGCGATCAGCCCGTCGCGCCGGTACAGGAACACCGGCTTCTTGCCGAAGCGGTCGCGCACGATCAACAGCCGGTCCTTGATCGGGTCCCACAGGGCGAAGGCGAACATGCCGGCCAAACGGTTCACGAACCCGTCGCCCCAGTGGCGATAGCCGAGGAGCAGGATTTCCGTGTCGCTGTTGGTGCGGAACACCGCGCCCAGGGCTTGCAGCTCTTTTTTCAGCTCAAGGTAATTGTAGATCTCGCCGTTGAAGGTGACGGCCGTTCCGTCGGCGGCGATCATCGGCTGCGCGCCGCCCGCCAGGTCGATGATCGACAGGCGCCGGTGGCCGAAGCCGATACGCCAGCGCCCATTTGAGTCAGAGGAGCGCGCATCGGCGAAATACGTGCCCTCGCCGTCCGGCCCGCGATGGGCTATGGCGTCGGCCATCGCCTTGGCCGTCGTGTCGCTAAGGCCGATATCCCGGCGCGCGATCCATCCTGCGATGCCGCACATGGGTTAGCGCCACAGCCCCGCGTAGGCGTCGAGATAGATTTTGCGCTGCCCGTCCCAGCCGAAATGGTCTTCCACGCGCTTGCGGCCGTATTCGGCCATGCGCTTCATGCGCTGGGGATCGTCCAACAGGGCGAGCATCGCCGTGGCCAGCGCCTTGGGATCGTCGCCGCCCGGGGCATAGACCGCGGCCTCCCCGGCGATGGCGCGGCCTTCGCTCAGGTCGAACATGACCGTGGGCAGTTCCAGCGCCATGTATTCCAGAACCTTGTTCATGGTCAGCTTGTCGTTGAACTGGTTCCAGGGATCGGGGCACACACCGATATCCGCCGAAGATAAAGCCGCGAGCAGCTTGTCGCCGCGCAGGAAGCCGGTGAAGGTGACGTGCCCGTCGATCTTCAACTCGCGCGCGAGGGCTTGCAGCTTGTCGTATTCCGGCCCGTCGCCCACGAGAAGGAAACGCAAATCCTTGCGCCCCTGCGCGAAGATCGCCTCGTGCGCGGCATGCAACAGGATATCGACGCCGTCCTGCGAGCCCATGATGCCGATATAGACCACGACATGACGCGCGCCCCCGCGCAGCGCCGGGTCGGCGGCCACGCGGCGCATCTTGGTAAGGTCCGGCCCGCTGCGCACCAGATGCACGTTGCCGGCGGGCTGGCCCGCGCGCTCCACGGCGATCTTCTTCAATGCCTCGCTTGTCGTGATCACCATGTCGGCGCTGCCGATCGACATTTTCTCGAACAACAGCGTGATTTTATGGATCAGCCCCAGCCTGGGGAATTTCACCGCGAACAATTCGGCGAAGGGATCGTGATGGTCGAACACGAACTTGCGGCCGAACAGCACGCGGAACGGCAGGGCCACCATCCAGATCATGTCGGGCGGGTTGCAGGCCTGGATCGCGTCGAAGCCTCTGGTCAGGAAAATGCGCCAGGCCAGCACGGTCTGGAAAAACAGCGCGGCGGTGTATTCCAAAACGAATCCCAACACGCCGCTGGCGTCCAGCGGCAGGGGATGGCGATAGATGTGCACGCCCTCGATGATCTCGAACCCGCGGTCGTAGCCGCGGCCCTTGGGACAGATCACCGACACGTCGTAGCCCGCGCCGCGCAGCGCCAGGCATTCCTGCCATACGCGCCGGTCCGGCGGCACGGGCAGGTTCTCCACCACGATCAGGACTCGTTTGCTTTGCATGTCAGTAAAGGTAGTTGGCTTCGTAGACGTTGTAGGGCTGCACGTCCACGGTCAGCTTGCCGTCCAGCGTGTCGATCTCCAGCACGAATCCCGTGATGCGCCAGGCGATATGGCCGAGGTCCGCGACATAGAGATCGAGCTGCCGGTCCTGCGACAGGTTGAGGCCGGCGATGCTGCCGGTGGGCGAATTGATCGGGCTGCCGCCGTCGGCCACCACCAGCAGCGGAATGCCGTTGCCGGGAATCGTATCCCATGCCAGGCCCGGAATGGTCTTGTGCCGGAGGGTCATCGACTTGCAGAAAAATCCGCTGGTGCCCGGCGCGAAGCCCTGCCCGCCGATGATGCCGTCGAATTTTACGCCCGTGCCTTCGTTGGCGAGCGCCGCGCCCCCGGGCTGGATTTTCCCGCTCTGCAAGGCGATGTGATAGCCCACGGCGCGCAGCAGGATGCGCACCCACCCGTCGGCCCTGCCGTCGCGCATCTGGATTTCCGAATCGGCCGCGAGGTCGATGCCGTTGGCCCGCCCGACGATATAGGCGATTGTGGGATAGGGCGTCTGGGCCGCGGCCGGCCACGCGACGGCTACGGTCGCCGCCGCCAGTAGCAGCGCCAATCCCAGCCCCGCCGCCCATGCGGGCTTAACGGGTTTCAGGCGTGTCTCCATTGCGAAGCCGGGCAGTAAAGCGCGGAAATCCTGTCGGGAAGCTTAACCCCGCTTGGGGCCCCGGGCCGCCTTCCTGTGGACCCGGGCGGCAAAGGCCGGTATGACTGCCGCGTTCCCATGAAACAGCCAGAAACGGCCCGAATGCCCCGCCGGTCCTCGTCATGTTCGATGCGTTGAGCGCCTCGTTCCGCGAGAAGCGCAACCGGCTGTTGTCCGGGCGCCTCGGCGATCTGGCGCGCAAGGTCGAGCAGCGCGACGGGCGGCGCCTGCGCGTGATCGATGTCGGCGGCGCGCCCGGCTTCTGGGACACGCTGCATGCCGACGTGCCGGCCGACGTGACGATGGTGAATATCGAGCCCGATCCTCAAACGCCCGCGCGCCACGGGCAGATCGCGTTCACTACCGTCGCCGCCGACGCGCGCGACCTGAAGCGCTGGGGCGACGGCGAATTCGACCTGGTGGTTTCCAACTCGGTGATCGAGCATGTCGGGATGTGGTCCGACATCGCGCGCGCGGCCGGCGAAATGAAACGCCTGGCGGCGCATGGCTGGGTGCAGACGCCGGCCTTCGGCTTTCCGGTCGAGCCGCATTTCGCGCTGCCGTTCGTGCATTGGCTGCCGGTGCCGCTGCGCGCCGCGCTGGTTCCCCATCTGCCGCACCAGGGCTACGAGCATCTGCGCCTGGGCTCGCTCGGCGACGCCCGCCGGGCCGTGGAGGAAATCAACCTGCTGACGGCGCGCGAGATGCGGTTCCTGTTTCCGGAAGCCGAGCTGCTGCGGGAACGGGTCTTCGGCCTGACCAAATCCTTCATTGCGGCATGGCCCCGGGGCTGGTGGCAGTAGCAGTTAACCGCCTTTCTTATGCCATATCTTGTGGATAACCCGCTAGCCATACGCTATATATCCGTAAATTCGGGTTAGGGGTTGGCCAGTGGCGGGAGACCGCGTTTTACAGGCGCCGCGCGCCGCCGGGGCGGCGCGAATCGCCGCATTCCGGCCGGGTTTAGGCCTGTTGCTGGGCCTTGCCCTGGCGCTTGGCCTGCCCTTGGCGGCCTGCGGCACCGTCGGCATGCCCGACGAGGCCAAGCACCCGCCCGGCCAATTCGCCCCCTGGCAGGAAGCGGTGGAGGAATACCGCCTCAGGCCCGGCGACGAAATCGACGTCAAGCTGCAGTACAATCCCGAACTCAGCGACCGCGTGGTGATCGCCCCGGACGGGCGCATCAACATGGCGCTGGCCGGCATGGTGGTGGCCGAGGGGCGCACCCCCACGCAACTGGCGCAGGAACTGGAACGGCGCTTCTCGGTCGAGCTGCGCCGGCCCGAGGTGACGGTGATACCCCGCTCCTTCGCCTCGCAGCGCGTGTTCGTGGGCGGCGAGGTGGCCACGCCCGGCGTCGTGAACCTGGCGGGGCGTATCGGCGTCGCCGAGGCTGTCATGACCGCCGGCGGGTTCCGCACCACGGCGTCGTTCGACAACGTCGTGGTGGTGCGCCGCTCGCCCGAAGGCAAGCCGATGCTGCGCAACGTCAACGTGGCGCAGTTGCTGAACGACGGCGACCGCGCGCAGGACGTGCCGGTCAAGGCCGGCGACATGATCTTCGTTCCGCGCAAGGGCATCGCCAATGTCAATCTGTGGGTCGATCAATACATCAAGCAAGTGGTGCCGTGGACGATGTCGGCCGGGTTCGCCGCCAACTACGACATGCGGCTGGGTGCAAGCGGCGTGGCCGGTCAATAGGAAGTTCGTGTGAAGGCCGCGCGCACGCAAGCGACGCGCCGGCGCGTTCTGATCGGCGCGGCGGGCACGGGCCTCGCGCTCGCCTTGCCGCGTCCCCTGGCGGCGCAAAATGCGCTGCCCAGACGCGGCGTCAATTTAAGCCATTGGCTTAGCTGGGAAGGGCGCCAGCCCGTGGCGCCAGAAGACGCGCGGAAAATTCGCGCCGCCGGCTTCGATCACGTGCGCCTGCCGGTCGATCCCGAATTCATCGGCTGGAATCCCCGGGCGCCGGGTGCGGCGCAGCGCATGGCGGCGCTCGACTTCGCGCGCCTGGACCGCGCGATCGAGCTGCTGCTGGGCGCCGGTCTCGCGGTCATCATGAGTTTCCACGCGCGCGAGGCGACCCGCGACGAGATCGAGCTGCGCCAGCCGATGCAGGACGCCTGGGTGGAATACTGGGCGGCGCTGACCAGGCGCTACGCCAAGCATCCGCCCGGCAGGCTGATCTTCGCGGTGATGAACGAGCCGCAATACTACACGCGCGGCGCGGCGCGCTGGCACCAGCATCAGCAGCGCGTGGTCCAGGCGATCCGCGCCGAGGACCAGCGGCGCATGCTGGCGCTGGCGGGCATGGGCGGCTCGGGCATCGATTACATCGACCGCACAGGCGCCATCGCCGATCCCGCCAGTTTCTACGTGTTCCATTTCTACGAGCCGTATCTGGTGACGCATTTCGGCGCGAGCTGGGAGCCGTTCACGAAAGAGCCGTCGTCGCTGGTGGCGCAGGTGCTCTATCCCTCCACGCAGATGACTTCGGCGCTGGCCGCCGTGCGCATGGGGCCGCAACGTGCGGCGGCGGAAAAACTGGTGCGCGACTATATCGACCGGCCGTGGAACGCGCAGACGATCGACCAGCGCATCGGCGTGGCGGAGGCCTGGGGCAAACGCATGGGCGTGGCGCTGATGTGCACCGAATTCGGCGTGCTGCGCACGCGCATCGATGCCGCCTCGCGCTATCGCTGGCTCGCCGACGTGCGTCAGTCGCTGGAACGCCGCGGCATCGGCTGGTCGGTCTGGGACTATGCCGATCTGTTCGGCATCGCCACCGGCCGGGGCGAGGTGGTGAACCTGCCCGACGGCATATCGATGCCGCGCGATCCGGCCAACCCGGTGCGCGAGTTCGATCCGCCGGCGCTGGCGGCCCTGGGGCTGTAGCGATAGGCGTCGGCGCGGTCGGCCAACCGCGCATACGCGCCCGCGCCCATCACCGCCACCACCAGCAGCACCAGGCCCGAATCCTTCACCGCCAGCGAGTTGTTGCTCGACGCCATCACCATGAACACCAGCGCCGCGGCCTTGACCGCCGCCGGCGTGCCTCGCAGCAGCGTCAGCAGCATCCAGCCGAACGCCAGGATGAACAGCACCCAGCACATCAGGCCGAAATTCAGCAGCAGCAGGATCCACGCGTTCTCGATGTCGGTCAGCGTGGTGAACTGCTTCAGGTGCGCCAGGATGCGCTCGATGCCCTCGGGGCCGATGCCGAAGGCCAGCTCCGCCGTCGTCACGTAGTCGAACACCTGGAACGCCAGCAGGCGCGATTCGGCGCTGGTGTCCCAGAACAGGGTCTGGGCGATGCGCGACTGCTCGCCGAAGATCAGGTACAGCATTCCCGCCGCCAGCGGCGCGGCCAGCATCAGCATGGCGATGCCCAGCATCTTCGGGTACGAGAAATTCTCGCTGCGGAAACTGCGCAGCACCAGCACCAGCATCGCCGCGCCGCCCACGGCCGCGCACAAAACGAAGGCCGTGCGGCTGCCGAACGCCAGCAGCGACAGCGTCACCAGCGTGCTGCCGACGATCGCCAGGCCCAGATGGTGCCGGATGATCGTGAAGGTGCACAGGAACATCGCCAGCACCGAGGCGTTCTTCAGCGGATGGCCGAGCAGCGCGGTGGAGCGGAAGATCGGCTCTTCCTGCGGCTTGCCGCTGATGAAATAGGGGATCAGCCGCGCATTCATGGCGTACTCGACGATGCCGATGGCGGCGTCGAACATGATGAGCGCGATCGACACCAGGAAAATGCGCCGCCGCCACGACAGCGGCAGGCCGTACATGGTCATCGCCAGGATCGCCGGCATCATCAGCGATTCGTTGATGAACGCGGCGCCGCTGATGCCGAAGCGCCAGGTGCAATAGCCCATCAGGCCCGCCATCGCGGCTGTGTACACCACCAGCGCCGGGCGCGCGCCGGCCAGGGCCGCGACATAGCGCGCCGGGTTGACCGGCACGACCAGCACCAGGAACGCCAGGTAGATCAGATAGGTGCTGGGGTGCAGCTTCTCCAGCACGTTGCCGCCCGGCATCGTGTAGTGGTTGCCGACCCAGGTCAGCAGGTGGTCCGACACCGTCAGCATGACGACGATGGCCAGCAGCGTGACGGCGCCGGCCAAGTCCTGGCGCGGCGATTCGGGATCGGCGTATCCCAGGTTGTGCGGGCGGACGTACTGGTTGCTGAGCGCGTCGCGCCAATCCGTGGCGATCCATTCCTCGATCGACTCGGTATGGCGGCTGCGTTGATTGGCTTGTTTGGTCGATGCCGTCAAAGCCGTTCCTCGGCTATGGTCCCTGGCCCGTCCGTCCGGTCCCCCGGAAGGCCCGGCGGGCCGTCGCTTGCGTGCGGCGCTTGCCGCTGGACAGGGCGGCAGAGTAGACCAAGCCTGTGCCCACCGCCATGTCCCCGCCAACCGGCACCTCCCCGATGGTTCTGAACCACGCCCTTTTCTATCTGATCGCCGCGGGAATGCAGGCCGCGGCGGCGCTTGGCCTGGTGGCGGCGCTGACCCGTGTACTGAGCGACGCCGAGTTCGGCCAGTACGGGCTGGCCGCGGCGGCCCTGCATCTTTACCAATCGATTCTCTTTTTCTGGCTTAGGGCCAGCGTTTCGCGCTTCCACGCCAGGGCCGAGCACCAGCAGCGGCTGGAGCCGTTCCTGGCGGGCATCAGGCGCTGGTTCCTGGCGGTGGCCGCCCTCGGCCTCGTCGTGGGCGCCGCTGTGGTGCTGGCCGTGCCGACCAGCCCGGGCCTCAGGGTCACGCTGTGGGTCATGCTGGCCGCCGCTACCGGCCTCGGCGGATTCACCTTGGTGCTTGAGCTGCATCGCGCCCGGTTGCAGGCCAGGCAGTTCGCGCTGTTCCAATCGATCCAGGCGGTGGCCAGCGTCGGGCTGTCGCTGGCCCTGGTGCTGGCGTTCGGGCATATCGGCGGCGGCAAGTTCGACGCGTCGCTGGCGATGGGCGGGCTTGCCTTGTCGTTCCTGGTGTGCGTCGCCATCGATCCGACGGGCTTGCGCTTCTGGCGCGGCGGCGGCCGGCCCGCGCCGGGCGAGCTCAAGCTGATTCTCGCCTACGGCCTGCCGATGACCGTCGCCATGGTGCTGGACGCGCTGTTGATTACCGCCGACCGCTTCATCATCGCGCATTACATGGGCGAGGCGGGCGTGGCCTCCTACGCCGCGGCGCAGACCCTGGCGCAGCGCAGCCTGATGGCGATCTGCACGGTGGTGGGTGCTGCGGCCGCACCCCTGGCCTTCGCGGCGCTGGAACGCCAGGGCGAAGCCGAGGCGCGCCAGCGCCTGACCTCGGCCGGCGATCTCGCCTTCGCGGTCGCCGTGCCGTCGGCGTTCGGCCTCGCCGCGGTCGCGGGGCCGCTGTGCGACGTGATGATCGGCGAATCCCTGCGCGCCGAAGCGCGGGTGCTGCTGCCGTGGATCGCCGCGGGCGGATTGCTGCAAGGCCTGGCCGTGCATTATTTCCAGCAGGGTTTCCTGGTGGCGCGGCGGCCCGTGGCGCTGGTGCTGTCGCTGTTGCCGGCGATGGCGGTGTATTTCGCCGGCAATTTCGCGCTGGTGCCGGTCTATGGCGCGATCGGCGCCGCGATCAGCCTGGTCGCCAGCCAGGTGGTGCAGGTGGCCGTCGTGATCGTCGCGGGACGGCGCTATTACGCCATGCCGCTATGCGCCGGAACCGCGCTGAAGGCGGTGCTGGTCAGCGCCATCATGTTCGCCGCGCTGCGCTGGGCGCCGCTGCCCGGCGGCGCTTTGGGCCTGGCCGTGCAGGTCGTCATCGGCATGGCGATCTACGGCGCCGGCGCTTTGCTGCTGAACATGGCGAACTGCCGCGTGCATGCCCAGCGCCTGATGCAAAGGGTCGCGGGCGCGCGATGATCGTCGCCTTCTACATGCCGCACCTGCGCACCGGCGGGGCCGAGCGCGTGACGGTGAACCTCGCCAATCATTTCGCTGAGCGCGGTGAAAAATCGCTGATGGTGCTGGACCGGCGCGACGGCGCGTTGCTCCAAGCGCTGGACGGCAAGGTCGAGCTGATCTGCCTCGATGCGCCGCGCACGCTGGCGGCCCTGCCGCGGCTCATGCGGCTGCTGAAGGCCCGCCGGCCCGACGTGCTGCTGTCCGGCATCACCTACAACAGCCCGATCGCGATCCTGGCCGCCAAACTGTCGGGCGCTGGCACGCGCGTGGCGGTGGCCGAACATACCGTGCTGTCGCAGGAACTGGCGGAGCGGGGGCTGCGCGACCGCGCCGGGATCCCGCCGCTCTTGAACCTGGCCTATCGCGGCGCGGCGGCGATCCTGTGCCCCAGCGAAGCGATCGCCGAGGATTTGGCGGCGCTGTGCCATATCGCGCGCGGGCGCATCGACGTGCTGGCGAACCCGGTGATCGGCGACGACATCGCCGCGCGCGCGGCGGCGAAGCCCAGCCATCCCTGGTTCGACGATAAAGTCCCGGTATTCGTCGCCGCCGGGCGCATGACACCGGTAAAGGATTTTCCGACGCTGCTCGCGGCCTTCGCCCGGGTGCACGCTTCGCGACCGGCGCGGCTGCTGCTGTTCGGCGAGGGGCCGTTGCGCGCGTCACTGCAGGCCGAAGCCAAGTCCCTGGGCCTGGGCGGCGACGCCGAGCTGCCCGGCGCCATCGCCGATCCGGCGCCGTATTTCGCGCGCGCGGCGGCGGTCGTGTCGTCCTCGCGTTATGAAGGCTTCGGCAACGTGCTGGTCGAAGCGATGGCCTGCGGCACGCCCGTGGTCAGCACGGACTGCCCTGGCGGCCCGCGCGAGATTCTCGACGGCGGCCGTTACGGCCAGTTGGTGCCGGTGGGCGACGCGGACGCCCTGGCCCGGGCGATGCTGGCGGTGCTGGAGCGGCGTCCCGGCGCTGATGATTTACGCGCGGGGGCACAACGCTACGCGATCGGCCGCGCCGGCGATGCCTATCTCGAGCGGTTGAAAGCGCTGGTGCGTTAAGCGGCGCGGCGCGGCTGGTTGCCGCCGCCGGCATGCGCCGCCCGGTCCTGGGCGGGCTTGGCCGCGGCCTTGGCCTTGGCTTCCACGGCCGGGAGCTTCTTGCGGCCGGTCACCACCACCTCGGCGGTCTTCCACAGGATCACCGCGTCGAACAGCGGCGACCAGCGGTTGATGTAGTCCAGGTCGTGCTGCAAACGGAGGCGCAGATCGGCTTCGCTGACGATGGCGCCGTGGCCGCCGTTCACCTGCGACCAGCCGGTCATGCCGGGCTTGGTGCGCCGGCGGCGCGCGTATTCCACCAGGATGTCCTGCGCGAAGGTCTTGCCCGCCATCATGCCCGTGGCATAGGGGCGCGGGCCGATCAGCGACATCTCGCCGCGCAGCACGTTGATCAGCTGCGGCAGCTCGTCCAGGCTGAACTTGCGCAGGTAGTGGCCGACGCGCGTGACGCGCGGATCGTCCTCGGTCACCTGCTTGGACGCCACGGCGTCCTGCATGTCGGTGCGCAGCGTGCGGAATTTATAGACATCGAACGGCTTGCCGGCATAGCCGATGCGCCGCTGCTTGAAGAGGGCCGGGCCGGGGCTGTCCAGCCGCACCATCACGGCGATCGCCAGCATCACCGGCAGCATCGCCAGGGCCAGGACCGGGCCCAGCACGCGGTCTTCCAGTTCCTTGACGACGCGCCTTGCGCCGTCCATCGGGTTGGCCAGCACTTCGATCAGCGGCACGCCGTCGTCGTCGTCGCCGGTGCGCGCGGCGACGCTCATGCCCACCAGGTCCGGCGCCAACAGGATGCGCGCCGCGGCGGGATGCAGCCGCGTCATCAGCTCGGCGGTGCGTTTTTCGGCCGCCCAGGGAAGGGCGATCACCACCCAATCCACCAGGTCGATGCCTTCGAATTTCAACAGCTCTTCGGTGGTGCCCAACACCGGCAGGTTCGCCAGCGTGGGCTGCACCCGCGTCATGCGGTCGTCGAAGATGCCCACGATCTCGAACGGCGGATGCTCGGCGGTGCGCGCCTCGGCGATCAGCCGCTCGGCGATCTGCGTTGCGCCCACGAGTACGACGGTCGGAGCAAAACGCCCCTCGGCCCGCAAATGCGCGACGATCCAATGGAACGCCACGCCGCGCGCGATCAGAACCACGGTCGCGCCCACGGCCCAGGGGCCGACCAGCTTGGCCATGATCGGGTCGACGCCGGCGAAGTGCACGGCGAACACGGCGCCCGCGGCCAGGAAAATCATCGCCGCCGACAGCGCGGTCAGGCGCTTGGCGGGGTTGCTCAACGCCGCGGGGCTATAGGCGCCGAACAGGCGCATCATGCCGATCAGCGTGACGCCCATCAGACCCAGCGCCAGGCAATGCTGCGCGGCCGGAACATTCTCGAGGCTGGCGCCGGCCATGCCCACGGCCAGGGCGGCGACCGTCACCAGCACAAGATCGGCCAGGGCGGCCCAGAATCCCATGGTGGCGCGGCGCAACGTGCGCGGCCGCGCGGTCATGCGTTGGGCGATATCGGAACGTAGGGCCTTCCGGGCCTGGGCAGACGGATAGAATTCTGCCCGCGGCGCCTTCTTGGCGTCCGTCGAGTGCGGCATTACCTATGCCTCCACAGCGTTCGCACGTCCTGCGCGAACTACCCCGCTTTTAGCCCAGCTCCACTGAACGAATCCTTAACACCGCCAGCGGATAGGGCAAAAACCCTAATCGGGTTTAAGCCATTTCAACTTCTAGCAGAAATATTCGCCAAAGTCACGAAATCAATCGAAAGTCCATTCACCATATTGGATAAAAGCCCGTGAATCCCGTTATATCCAAGGGTTGGCGGGGGCGGTAAACCACGTTCATTCACCCTTCGCGGGTGTTAAGGATTTCGTTACCGCGAGCGTGTCTACTGATGGAAGGTTACGGCCAAAGGAGCCTCGACAGGATGTCGAAGCGAGTGGTCAAGTGGGCGATCGCCGCCAGCGGTCTCGACCGTTACGCACGCGCGTTGTTCGGCGGCGTCGGCGCCGTTCTCATGTTCCATCAGATAACGCCGCGCGCCGCTTCCGGCGCATGGTCGGCGACCGAGGGCCTCAAGGTCACGGAAGCGGCGCTCGACTCTTTCATCGATACGCTGCAAGGCGAGGGCTACGACCTGGTCACCGCGACCGAGGCGGCCCAGCGCCTGGCGGCGGGCGGCGCCAGCGGGCGGTTCGCAGCACTAACCTTCGACGACGGCTATCGCGACAATCACGACGTGCTGCTGCCACTGCTCAAGCGCCGCAACGTCAAGGCGACGGTCTACGTTTCGGCCGGGTTCATCGACCGCGACGCGCCGATGTGGTGGTTCGGGGTCGAGCAGGCGTTGGCGCAAAACACGCGCGTGCAGATCCGCGCCGGCGGCCAGGCGCGCGAATTTCCCGCCGCCACTTGGGATGAAAAAGCCGCCAGCCATGCCGCGATCGGCACACTGTTCTTCGGCTTCACCCCCCAAGAGACGCGCCGTGCGGTCGACGGCCTGAAAGCCGATTACGGCGTCGACTGCCTGGCGATCGCCGACGAATTGTCGATGAGCTGGGAGCAGGTGCAGGCGCTTCAGGACAGCGGCCTGGTGGAGATCGGCGGCCATGCCATCGGGCATTTCCCGCTGGCCGCGATGAGCGACGCGGAAGCCTTCGCCGAAATCGCCGGCGGCCGCAGCCGCTTGGCCGAAAAGCTAGGCAAGTCGCCCCAGAGCTTCGCCTATCCCTATGGCAGCCAGGCGACCGTGGGCCCGCGCGACATCGCGGCGACCAAAGCGGCGGGGTTCACCTCGGCCTATACCACCCAGCCGCGACCGCTGCTGCAATCCGATGCGGCGCATCCCTTCGCGCTGCCGCGCATCGGCCTGGGCGGAAGCGACGACAGCGTGGCCTTGCGCCTGCGCCTGTCCGGCATCGCCGCCGACCGCCTGCCCTACGCGGCGTAAAGCTTTTCCATTTACCGATCGGCCAGCGCGAGCTTGGCGCCGAGGGCGGCGAACCCGGCCGCGAAACCGCGGCGCATCCAGGTCAGCACGCGCGGACGCGAGATCACGTGGTTGCGAATCGAGGCGGCAAACAGCCCGTAGCCCACGAAGACGGCGAAGGTCAGAGCCATGAAAACGCCGCTCAGCATCAGCATATGCCGCAGCGGGCGCTGCTCGCCGGCGCTGACGAATTGCGGCAGGAACGCGAAGAAAAATATCGACAGTTTCGGGTTGAGGATGTTGATCAGGACGGCCTCGACGATCACCTTGGCGGCCGGCCGGGCGGCAACCTGCTTGTCCACCTTCAAGGCGCCATGCTCCTTCAGCGCATTCCACGCCATGTAGAGAAGATAGGCCACGCCCAGATATTTGAGCGTCTGAAACGCAAGCGCGCTGGTATGCAACAGCGCCGCGAGACCCATGACCGCCGCGGCCATGTGCGGGACGATCCCAAGGGTGCATCCGAAGGCGGCGACGACGCTTGCGCGCGACCCGCGTGAAAGCCCGGTGGCCAGCGTGTAGAGAACGCCGGTGCCGGGCGAAACGACGACGATCAGCGATGTGATGAGAAAATCGATACTCACGGCGCGGCGACGGAGCGCTGGACTAACGCACGATCCGCCAGCTGCCGTCGGGCTGCAGGCAGGCCGTGCCGTAGCTGCGCTGTTCCTGGCCGTCGATCGTGATCGTGCCGGAATACTCGCGGCAATTGGCGGTGCTGTAGCTCGGCTGCTGCGGCTGGGGCGCCGCGGCCATCGGCGGCGGCGCATAGGCCGGAGCCGGCGCGGCGTAGGCCGGCGCGGGGGCGTAGTAATAGCCGGGCGCCGGCGCGTAATAGCCCGGAGGCGGCGGCGCGTAATAGGTCTGGGCCGGGGGCGGGTCGCGCCGCTGCGTGGCGTTGCCGGCCAGGGCGCCGAGCGCCAGGCCGGTGACGCCGCCGATCGCGGCACCCTTGCCCTTGCCGAACGCATAGCCGACGCCGGCACCCGCGGCACCGCCCAGAAGGGCGCCGGTGAGTGTGTTGTCTTGCGCGCGCGCCGGGACGGACGCGCCGGCGATCAGCGCCGCGGCGGCAACGCCGCACAGGATGGTCTTTTGCATGGCCGGCATCATAATCATCGGTCCTAGCCGTCACAAGGCCGGCGATTCGCCTGGCCGGTTAACGCCTTGGTTAGCCAAGCACTATGGCGAAACCGGGGCGGTATCAGTTAAGCCCGCGCGCGTCCGGGAACATCAGGTCCTGCCATTTCTCGGCCTTCACCTTGATCGCCCCGGTCTTGAACATGAAGTCGACGAACTGCGCCACGCCCTGGGCCTTGGTGGTGAAGGCGATGTCCTTGTCGTTCATCATCGCCAGCATCTCGTCCAGCGGCGTCTTGTCGTTGGCCGCGCGCAGGTAAAGCTCGGCCGCGGCCTTCTTGTCGGCGTTGATCCATTTGGTGGCGTCCTCCAGCGCGTCGAGGAACGCCTTGTACAGCTTCGGGTTCTCGGCGCGGAACTTGGCCGTGGCGGCCATGATGTTGAACGAGGACGGCCCGCCCAGGATCTCGACCGACGATGTCAGCTTGCGGATCGCCGGGTTCTTCATCTGCCGGTACTGGAACGGCGCGGAGGAGAAATTGGCGCTGATCTCGCTGGGGCCCCCCAGCATCGCTGCAGTGGCGTCGGGATGCGCCATCGAAACCGCCAGCGCATCGAACTTGCCCACGTTGGCGTCGCCGAATTCCTTCACCGCCGCCATCTGCAGCAGCATCGCCTGCATCGACACCTTGATGGCGGGCAGGGCGATGCGGTCCTTGTCGCTGAAATCCTTCAGCGACTTCACGGCGGGATTGCGGGTCAGAAGGATCAGCGGCAGCTGGTTCAGGCCCGACACGCCGCGCACGTCGATGTTGCCGCGCGTCTTGGCCCAAATCGTGGCGATGCCGGGAATGCCCAGGCACACGAAATCGACCGTGCCGGATATCAGCGCGTCGTTCATCACGTCGGACGAGCGGAACTGCGACCACGCGACCTTGATATCGCCCAGGCCCGCCTGCTTGGCGCGCGCCTCGATCAGCTTCTGGTTCTCCATGACGAAGAACTGGAGGTAGCCGAGGCCGAACTGCTTGGCCACGCGCAGCTCGTTGGCTTCCGCGCAAGCCTGGGACGGCGCCAAAGCGAGGGCGGCGAGTGCTGCGAGTGCCGCGAGCGGACGTCGGATCATCGGTTTCCTCCGGTCTGTTTCAGGCGCCGACTTTGGACATCACGTCGGCCTTCAGGAAGCGTTCGACGAACAGCATGAACGCGATCGACGGCAGCAGCAAGACCAGCGCCGTGATCGCCGCGATCTGGTAGTTGCCGGCGATCGACGCGGTGAACATCAAGAGAGGCAGGGTGATGACGTCGGGCACGCCGACGAAATAGGTGCCGGTGAATTCGTCCAGCGATTCCAGGAACACGAAAATCGCGCTGGCCATGATGCCGGGCGCGGCCAGCGGCAGGGTCACGTTCATGAAGGCGCGCAGGCCCGACGCGCCGACGCTGCGCGCGGCAAGCTCGAGGTCGCGGTCGATGGCGGCGAAGGCGGCCGTGGTGATCCACACCGCGAACACCAGGCCGTGCACGGTGTGCACCATGACAACGCCGGTGATCGTGCCGTTGAGGCCCATGCCATAGAACAGCCGCGCGATGTTGATGTAGACCGCCAGGCTCGGGAACGCCTGCGGCAAAAGGAACGCCAGCATGATCAGCGCGCGGAACGGCAGCTTGAGGCGCGCCAGCGCATAGCCCGCGGGAATGGCGATCACCAGGCACGCCGCCACGGTGAACACCGCGATCACCACGCTGGTGTAGAGCGATTCCAGCGCGTCGCCCCGGGGCTTGAACACCTGGTTCCAATAGCGGAAGCCATAGGTCAGCGGCAGCTTATGCGGGTAGTACCATTGCTCGGCGAAGGCCCACAGCGCCAGGTTGAGCAGCGGCCCGAACACGGCGAACACCAGCAGGCCCAAAATGATGCCGCGGGGAATCCAGGCGAGCGTGCGCGCGTTCATGGGCGGCCCCCCGTCGCCATGCCGCGCTTCAAATACACCCAGGCTGCCATGCCTGTCAGCGCATAGGAGATGAAGCCGAGGGCGTTGGCCGTGCCATAGTCGCCGTAATTGTTGATGCGGAACGCCATGTCCACCGTGATCATGGTGGGCGACTCGCCGCTGATCATGATCGGTACGGACAGCACCGACATCATGGTGACGAAACTCAGGATCAGCCCGACCATCAGCGTGGGCCTTACCTGCGGCACCACGATCTCAAGCAGGATGCGCAGCCGCCCGGCGCCCAGGTTGCGCGCCGCCTCGATGGTGGTGCGGTCGAGCGAGGCCATCGCGCCCGCCACCAGCAGCGTCACGAACGGCAGCTGCTTCCACACGAAGGTGATGACGATGCCGCGCCAGTCGAGGAACCCGACGGTCTGCTCCGGCGTCAGGATGCCGGCCGAGACCAGGCCGTTGTTCATGATGCCGTTCTTGGCCAAAAACGTGCGCATGCACTGGGCCGCGACCACGAAGGGGATGAACAGCGGCCAGCGATAAATCGCGCGCAACGCCGCGACGGCGAAGGGGCATTCGCCCAGGGTCAGGTAGCCGCCGATGGCGATCGACAGCAGCGCGATCAACGCCGTGCTGAAGCCGATGATGACGACGGTGAAGCCGATGTCGGTGCCGTAGAACTCGAAAGCGCGGAAGAAGTTGGCGACGGTCCAGGCCCCGTCCTTGGACTGGAACGCGGTCACCAGCGAGAAGCCCAGCGGATAGACGAACAGCGCCAGCACCGTCAGCAGGGCCGGCGCCACCATGACCAGCGGCAGGGTGCGGGATTGTTTCACAGGTCCTTCGAGACGCCCTCCACCTCATCCTGAGGAGGCCGCCAATTCGGGATTGGCGGCCGTCTCGAAGGACGAGGTGAAGGGCTCCTCAGGATGAGGTCGAAATTATATCGCGACTCAGTTCATCACGTTCTTTTCATAGCCCTGCAGGATCGCGTCGAAATAGGGCTTGATCGGGAACGGCTTGCCCTTGGACGCCAGGTCCTGCGGCGTGACGTCGATGAACAGCTTGTTCCAGGTCTTTTCGTCGAGCTGCGACTTCACGTGCTGGGCGTCGATGCCCGGATACCAGTTGAACTTCTTGACGATGCCTTCGGCCTGCACCTTCGGGCTGGTGGCCAGTTCCACGAACTTCTTCGCCGCCGGCATGTTCGCGGCCTTAGCCGGGATCACGTAGTACATCGGCTGTCCCGGCATGCCCGGGCCGATCAACGCCAGCTTCATGGTGGGCGGCAGTTTGCCCTCGGCCATCCAGGTATAGAACATGTCGACCCAAACCGGGCCCATCGAGATCTCGCCGCGGTTCAGCATGTCCAAGGTTCCGGCGTTGCCCGGGGTGATGGTGACGTTTTTGTTGAACTCCTTCAGCCTTGCGAAGGCCGGCGCCCAGGCCGCCTCGACCGACGCGTCGTACGGGCCGGTCATCAGCTTATTGGCGTCCGGCGAGCTCGAGTAGATCCAGCCCACCACGAAGGCCACGCCCGACATGCCGCCCTTGATGCCGTTATGGCCGAACTTCTTCGGGTTCGATTTCGCCCAGGCTTCCAGGTCGGCGAAGGTCTTCGGCGGCTGCTTTACCATCGACGGGTTGTAGGCGATGGCGGTCTGGCTCTGGAACATCGGGATCACGTAACCCTCGACGTTCTGGCCCAGCGCGTTCTTGGCGGTCTGCGACGTGCTCAGCTTGCCGGTGGCGATGTCCTTGGTGTAGGGGGCCAGAAGCCCGGCCTTCACCATGTCGCCGGCCATCTTCTGGTGCACCACCGCCACGTCCACGTCCCAGGCCGCGGTCGCCTTTTGCGCCGTCAGCTTTTCGACGATCTTTTGCGAGCCGCCGTCGCCCGGCCCGGTGCCCACGGCCTTGACCGTGACGTTCGGATTGTCCTTCTCGAACATCGGCGCCAGATAGTCCTTAATGTAGTCGACCATGTTCTGGTCGCCGGCGGTCGCCACGTTCAACGTGACCTTCTGCGCGCCGGCCGGGCCCGCGCCCAGCGCCAGCGCGGCCAGCGCGACGCCGGCCAATAGATGCTTCAGACGGATCATCGGTTCCTCCTCGGGTTTACGAAACTCACGATGCTTGCTTCAACGAACTGGGTTCATGCGGCGGGAAACAGATGCAGTGCCTCCACAGGCAGGTGCACGCCCCCCGCCTCGCCGCCGCCAAGCCGCTGCGGCGCGTCGACGATCACGCGCAAACTGCCGACATCGACGCCATAGCGGTAATGCCCGCCGGGATAGGATGCCTGCGCCACGCGCCCGCGCAGAACCAGCGTGCCGGAAGGGGTGTCGCCGATGGCGCCCAGCGACGCCGCCTCGCTGCGGAAATGCGCGATCGCGGCGCCGGCGTAACTTGGCGCGATGCCCGGCCCCAGCTTGGCGCGCGGCACATTGGCGGATGAGTGGTCCGCGCCCGCGGCGATCTCAAGTCCGCCGCTGCCCGGCTTTACCTCAAGCTGGATGGCGTTGCCCGCACCCATGAACCCGGCGACGAAGGCCGAGACCGGGCGGTTGTAGACATCCTCGGGCACGCCCTGCTGTGCGATCTCGCCCGCGTCCATCACCACGATGCGGTCGGCCATCACCATCGCCTCCTCGCGGTCGTGCGTGACGTGGATGGCGGTGATGCCCAGGCCCTGTTGCAGCGCCTTGATCTCATGGCGCACCTCTTCGCGGATGCGCGCGTCCAGATTCGACAGCGGTTCGTCCAACAGCAAGATCTCCGGGCTGATCGCCAGCGCCCGGCCCAGGGCCACGCGCTGGCGCTGCCCGCCGGAAAGCTGCGTCACCATGCGCTCGCCCAGGCCGTTCAGTTTCAGCATCGCCAGGATTTCGTTCACGCGCTTGGCGATCGCCTCGCGCGGCTGGCCGCGCAGCTTCAGGCCGTAACCGATGTTCTGCGCCGTGGTCATGTGCGGCCACAGCGCGTAGGACTGGAACACCATCGCCATGCCGCGCTTGTCGGGCGGCAGGTGCGTGATGTCGCGCCCGTTCGCCAGCACCTTGCCGGCATCGACCTCGACGAAGCCCGAGATGGAGCGCAACAGCGTGGTCTTGCCGCAGCCCGACGCGCCCAGCAGGGCGACGAACGAGCCGGGATCGACCTTCAAGTCGATCCCGCGCAAGACTTTCACCGGGCCATAGGCGACTTCAAGCCCGGCCACTTCCAGGGCCGCACCAGGCATGGAACCAGTTTCCTCCCCTCGCCACGTAGGCTCGTGGCGTTTTCGTTACAGGAATATTACACCCATCGGGGCCGGGGGGTACAGGCGGGGCCGGGGCCGGGAATCCCGGCGGAAACGGCTAGGCCTAGAACAAATGCTGTCCGCCGGTGACGAAGATTTCCGTGCCGGTGACATAGCCGAAATCGGGCGAGCAGAGCTGGTACACCGTCGCCGCCACCTCGTCGGGCGTACCCATGCGGTGCATGGGAATCCGGTTGATCAGCGGCTCGTAATCGGCGCCCACCATGTCGGTCTCGATCTCGCCCGGCGCCACCGCGTTCACGCGCACGCCCAGTTGCGCGAATTCCACCGCCATCTCGCGCGTCAGGGCCGACAGCGCGGCCTTCGACGTGGAATAGGCCGAGCCGGCGAAGGGATGGATCGCGTGCCCGGCGATCGAGGTGAGGTTGACCACCGCCCCCTTGCCCTTGCTTAAGGCCGCGGCGAAACCGCGCGACAGCACCAGGGGCGCGAAGAAGTTGAGCTCGAACACCTCATGCCAGCCCTCGATCGGGCCGTTCAAGCACCCCAAACGCTCCTTGTACGCGGTCTTGGGCGACACGGCGGCGTTGTTCACCAGCGCGTGCAGCGGCCCGCCGCTTAACGCAGCATTCGCCTGAGCGACAAAAGTCTCGCGCGATTTGGCGTCGGCCAGGTCGGCGGGGATGTGGTGCGTCCAGTTGGGATCGCGCTTGCATTCCGGCGGCGCTTCCTCGCGCGAACAGGTGATGACGCGCCAGCCCTCGCGGGAAAAGCGCAGCACCGTGGCGTGGCCGATGCCGCGCGAAGCACCCGTCAGGATCGCAGTGCGGCGTTCGGTCACGCGCCCGTCTCGACCACGACGCGGCCGCGCACCTGGCCTTTCAGGATGTCGCCGGCCAAACGCGGCAGGTCGGCGAGCTTGGCCGTCACGGTTAGCGAGTCCAGTTTTGCAAGAGGCAGGTCGCGCGCCAGACGCAGCCACGCCTCGCGCCGTTGCGGCATCGGGCACATCACCGAATCGATGCCCAGCAGATTGACGCCGCGCAGCAGGAACGGGATCACCGTGGTGTCGAGCTTGGGACCTCCGGCCAGGCCGCAGGCGGCAACCGAACAGCGATATTTCATCTGCGTCAGGACCGTGGCCAGCGTCGTGCCGCCGACAGAATCGATTGCCCCGGCCCAGCGTTCGCTGTCCAGCGGCCTGGCGGGCGGGGAGGCCAGCGCCGCGCGCTCGACGATCGCCGAGGCGCCCAGGCTTTTCAGATAGTCATGCGTCTCGGGCCGGCCGGTCGAGCACGCGACCTTGTAGCCTAGATTGGCCAGGATCGCGGTGGCGACACTGCCCACGCCGCCCGCGGCCCCGGTCACCAATACGTCGCCCGACTCGGGCCTGACGCCGTGCGCTTCCAGCGCCATGACCGCCAGCATCGACGTGAACCCGGCGGTGCCCACGGCCATCGCCTGCTTCGCGCTCAGGGGCTTCGGCAGGGGCACCAGCCAGTCGCCCCTAACGCGTGCGCGCGTGGCATAGCCGCCCCATTGCATTTCGCCGACGCGCCAGCCCGTCAGCACCACAGCGTCGCCTTTTTTCCAGTCCTTGTGCTGCGAGTCCTCCACGACGCCGGCGAAGTCCACGCCCGGCACATGCGGGTATTGCCGCACCAGCCGGCCGATGCCCTGCAGGATCATCCCGTCTTTGTAGTTGAGCGTGGAATGCGTCACCGCGACGGTTACGTCGCCCGGGGGCAGGACGCTCGACGGCAGCTCCTTGACCGAGCCGGAAACCTTGCCGCCGGATTCCTCCAGCAGAAAGGCGGTGAACGTGGCGGCCATCAATTCTTGCCCCGGCCTTCGACGCTGGCTTGCAAATCGGGCAGCCATTCCTGCATCGCGATTTCCAGGGTGATGCAGATCGGGTTGCCGCCGCGCACGAACTCGCCGCCATACACGTTGGCGTCGGAATCCGACACCGTACCGCGCAGCCGCGCCACCGGCTTGCCGGTTTCGTCGGGCCTGACCTCGCCGCCTATCGTCAGTATCTCGATGCCCGGTCCTTCGACCGTGATCATGGTCATCGACTCGCCCTCACCGTATCCCAGCGCGGCATCGACCAGGCTGCCGACGGCGCTGCGCACCACGGCATGGGTGATGTTGTGCGCGGCGCAGACCCGCTCGATGCCGGTCACCAGATCGATATTGGGCCGCACACGCGCCAGCACCATGCGGCCGTAGCGCCCGCGTTCCACCAGCGTCGCCAGCGTGCCGGGCCGGTCCTGCGTCAAGGCATGCGGGGCGACCGGCGGCAGGCCGGTTCTGGACTTCGGCGCGCGCGCGGCGCGGGTCGGTTTTTTCGCTGGCTTCGCGCGGCTCATTGCGCGGCCTCGGCGGCGGCAAGCACGGTGGGGTGGAACACCGGGTAGTTGGTCTCGGCGTCGTGGCGCACGTGCAGCGCGGCGCCGGCGAAGGCCGCGACATGGGCGATCACGCCGCCCCGGCCGATGACGCACGCACCCGGCGGCAGATGCCCGCCATGCACCTTGCCCCGGTTGTCCACCAGCACGGCGTGGCAATGCACGATCGGCTTGCCCTTTTCGTCCAGGCCCAGGAACGCGTTGCCGCTCAAGAGCACGACCGGGCCTTCCAGCACCGTCGGCGCGCCATAGGTGGCGACGCGGCTGCCGTCGTCGCAGGGCTGGCCCGTCAGATACTGCATGCGGCTGAAGCGCCCGCCCGCGAGGGCCACCGCGGCGGACACCACGCCGGCGCGGCCGAGGGCGGCGGCCAGGCCGTTCAGCAGATCCTCGCCTTCCTGCAACACCAGCCGCAGCTCGCCGCCGTTGCCGGCCGCGACGCTGAGCAGGCGCGGCTTGGCGGGCGGTCCAGGTTGCTTCACGGTTCTCATGGACCTAGACCTTCCTTCAACTCGCCGCTCGCGTAAAGCTGCTGGCGGATCAGGTGCTTCGGAATCTTGCCGTAACCCGATTTCGGCAAGGCCGGCCAGAAGAACACGCGGCGCGGCCATTTGTATTTCGCCAACTTGCCGTCGAGATACCCGATCAGCTCGGCTTCTTTCGGTACGGCGCCGTTCGCGGCCACCACCACGGCCACGCCGGCCTCGCCCCATTTCGGGTCGGGCACGCCCAGGACCGCCACTTCCGATACCGACGGGTGCGTGAGCAGCACTTCCTCGCATTCCCTAGGGTACACGTTCGACCCGCCCGATATGTACATGTCGGAGGCGCGGCCGGTGATGTAGAGGAACCCCTCGGCGTCCAGATAGCCAAGGTCGCCGGTATGGAACCAGCCGCCCTTGATCGCCTTGGCGGTGGCCTCGGGATTGTTCCAATAGCCCGCGAACACCGCCGGGCCGCGCACGCAGATCTCGCCTTTTTCTCCGGGGGCCAGGCGATTGCCCTGAGTATCCTTGATCGCGATCTCCATGCCGGTCCTAGGATAGCCGCAGGTGCCCAGGCGCGCGTCGGGGGCGTTGTCGTCGAGCCGGTGGAGATGCGCGGGATAGACCGTGATGTTGCCGGTCACCTCGCCCAGGCCGAAATACTGGATCAGCACCGGGCCGAGCTTTTGCAGCGCCAGCTTCTGGTCGGCGCGGTACATCGGCGCCCCGGCATAGATGACGAAGCGCAAACTCGAATGATCCACCCGGTCGACCGCTTGATGCTCCACCAGCATCTTCACGATGGTGGGCACGGTGAACAGGTTGGTGACGCGGTGCTTCTCGATCAGCCGCCAGGCCTCTTCCACGTCCAGCCGGTCGCTGGGCATCAGCACGCTGGCAGCACCGCGCGCCACGCAATCCAGCATGTGCACGCCGGCGCCGTGCGACAGGGGCGCTACGACAATCGAAGCGTCGTTCTCGCGCAACCCCGGCATCAGATCGGCCAGGTGGTTGGTGACCACGAACGCCAACTGCCCGTGCGTCAGCACCGCGCCCTTGGGCTTGCCGGTGGTGCCCGAGGTGAAGAAGAACCAGATCGGGTCGTGGTAATCGACATCCGCTTCGAAGCCCGGCGCGTCGGCGTTGCGCGTCAGCAGCGCCTCGTAGTCGTGCTCACCCGACCTTGCGCCGTCGATGGCGACGATGTGCTTCAAGGCCGGTGAGGCCGCCTTGACCGCGTCGACATGCTCGGTAAAGCCGCGGTCGTAGATGAACGCCGCGGCGCCCGAGAACTGGCCGAGATACGCGATCTCCGGCGGCGTCTGCCGGTAATTGGTGGGCACCCACACCGCGCCCAGCTTGAACGCGGCCCAGCAGCTCTCGAATAGCTGGTTGTTGTTGCGCGACTGGACCAGGATGCGGTCGCCCTTGCCGACACCCAGCGATTTTAGCGCCGCGACCAGCGCGTTCACCCGCCGGTCGATCTCGGCCCAGCTCCAGGTCCGGTCGCGCCAGACCAGGCCGGGATGGTGGGGCAGGCGCCGCGCCGTGTCCGACAGCAGCCGGCCCAAATTCATCACGTCGCCCATGCGGCGAAGCTCCGGCGCGGGCGGCGTTAGCGCAGCGGCTCGAGGATGCTGACGTAATTGGCGACCGCAGCACCACCCATGTTGAAGATGCCCGCCAGCTTGGCGTTCTTGATCTGCATGCCGCCGGCCGCGCCGGTGAGCTGCATCGACGCCAGGACATGCATCGACACGCCCGTGGCGCCGATGGGGTGGCCCTTGGACTTCAAGCCGCCCGACGGATTGACCGGCAGCTTGCCGGTCTTCTCGGTCCAGCCTTCCAGGATTGCGCGCGCGCCCTGGCCCTCCGGCGTCAGGCCCATCGCCTCGTATTCCAGCAGCTCGGCGACGGTGAAGCAGTCGTGGGTTTCCACCAGGCTCAAATCCAGCAGGTCGATGCCGGCCTTCTTCAGCGCGCGCTGCCACGCCACGGCTGGGCCTTCGAACTTGACGATGTCGCGCCGGCTCATCGGCAGATAGTCGTTCACCTGCTCGTTGGCGCGGAACACAACCGCCTTTTTCATGGTCAGGGCGGTTTCCACGTCGGCCAGCACCAGGGCCGCGGCGCCGTCGGACACCAGCGAGCAATCCGTGCGCTTCAGCGGCCCGGCGACGATCGGGTTCTTGTCCGAGACGGTGCGGCAGAACTCGTAGCCCAAATCCTTCTGCATCTGCGCCATCGGGTTTTGCACGCCGTTCTTGTGGTTCTTGGCGGCGATGCGCGCCAGGGCGTCGGACTGGTCGCCGTAGCGTTGGAAGTACGCTTGCGCGATGCGCCCGAACACCCCGGCGAAGCCGCCTTCGATCTTGCCTTCTTCCTTCTGGTACGACGCTTTCAGCAGCACCCCGCCGATCTCCGGGCCGGGCAGGTCGGTCATCTTTTCCACGCCCACCACCAGCACGATGCGCGCGCGCCCGGCGTCGATCGCGTTGAGGCCCTGGCGCACCGCGGCCGAGCCGGTGGAGCAGGCGTTTTCCACGCGCGTCGCGGGCTTGTAGCGCAAGCTGTCGCTCGCCTGCAGCACCAGCGAGGCGGTGAATTCCTGGTTGGTGAAGCCGCCGTTGAAATGGCCGAGGTAGATTTCGTCCACGTCGGCGGGGCCGATGCCGGCGTCGGCAAGGGCGTCGGCGGCGGCCTTGACCACCATCGCCTCGACGTCGATGCCGTCCATCTTGCCGAATTTGCTGTGCGCCCAGCCCACGATGCAGGCGGTCATGGCAGCTCTCCGCTAAAGCCTAGAAGGTTTGATGGCAAACCTTAGCCGCTTGGAGCAGGAGCGGCAATCGGCCGCCGCCGCCGCCCGTCATCCGGTTTTGCGGCGGGCGGCGTTCGCCCTCGATACTTCAAGCGGCGAAAGCTTTCTGCCTTTGATGCAATCGTCCATGTATTCGCGCAGCGCCGCGTTGATATGCGTCTGGTAGCGCCCGCCCTGGGCGCGAAACCAACTCAGGACGCCGCGATCCAGGCGGATCGTGATGGATTCCTTGCCCGGCAGATTGGGCTGATAGGCGTGCTTCCAGTCCTTCTTGGTCGTGGGCTGGGCGTCGGGATCGGCCAACGCCCGCGCCATGATCTCTTTTTCGGTCATGGCGGCGATTTTCTTCCAGTCCGTGCGATCTTCGCTACGGTCCCATTTTCTGCGTGTTTCACGCAGAACGGATTTCGCTCTCGTAGTTTTCTTTTTCACGACGATTCGCCCTTCTTGCCGAGATCAGACGCCGCATTCCGCCGCGCCATGTATAGACAACGAACAACAGTTCGCCATTGGTCCGCCCAGTCGCTTGAATCCTGGCCTCGCCATACGAACGGCGACTATCCGGACGCTCCAGGATATTTGGATCAACGAAAATACCGGCAGCGCCGACAAAATCGATCCCGTGCTTTTCCAGGTTCGACTCGCGCTTGGCTTCGTCCCAGATGCAGCCGGCCATCCTTGGTTATTGTATGTACGTACAAAGCGCCAGTCAAGAGCCGGGACTACCGGCAACGCTGGTGGAACCGCCAGGACAAGAGCGCCACGGCGACGATGCTGGCGATCAGGATGGCGAGGAACAGGCCGGCCGCGCCGAGCCCGAGCGGGAAGGTCAGCAGCCACGCCGCCGGGATCATCACGCCGAAATAGGCGGTGAAGTGCATCGCCGTGGGGACCCAGGTGTCGCCGGTGCCGCGCACCGCCGACAGCATCACCCCCTGGCCGCCGTCCACGATCATCACCCAGGCCGCCATCGCCAGCATCGCCGTGCCCACGGCCAGCAGGGCCGGGTCGTCGGTGAAGATCGCGGCCAGCTCGGCGGGGATCAGCCAGAAGCCGAGGCACGCAACGCCCATCGCCAGCGCCGTGGCGCCGAGGCCGAGCCACCCGGCGGTCGCCATCTCGCGCCGGTCGCCGCGACCCCGCGCATGGCCGACGCGCACGGAAGTGCCGACGCCCAAACCCACGGCGATCATGAACACCAGCGCCATGGCGTTGATGGCGATGCCCCAGCCCGCGAGTTGCAGGGGGCCGAGCCACCCGGCGAACAGGCTCATCGAGCCGAACGCCGCCGCCTCGAAGCCGTAAGAGGCGCCGGTGGCATAGCCCATGTTGCGCGCGCGCGCACCGTCGCGCCAGGGATGCGCCGGTGCTTCGCGCACGCCGAAGCGCTGGCGGTCCGCCATAAGCAGCACATACGCAATCAAGCCCGCGGCCATGCACGTGCGCGTGGCTGATGTGGCGATGGCCGAGCCTTCCGCCCCCATCGCCGCCGCGCCGAGATGGCCGAACACGAACACCCAGTTGAGGAACGCGTTCAATAGATTGGCGAGCAGGATCGTCACCATCCCCGGCAGCGGGCGCTTGATCGCCTCCAGGAAGAACGTCGTGGTCACGAACAGCGTGGTGCCGGGCAGGCACAGGCCGAGGATCAAAAGAACCTGGGCTCCGCCCCCGGCGATGTCGGGCGCCTGGCCGGTGAGGCGATAGAACGGCTCACCAAACACGCACGCCGCAGCGCCGGCCACGCCGACGATCAGCGCATAGGGCAGGGACCGGCGCCACACCTGGCCGCATTCCCGCTCGTCGCCCGCGCCGAAGGCGTGCGCGGCGTCGACCATCGTGCCGACCATCAGGCCGATCGAGCCGACGATGATCGTGCCGATGAACATGCCGGCGATGGTCATGTAGGCCACCTCGGTGGCCCCGGCGCGGCCCAGGAACGCGATATCCACCACGCCCATCGCGATGATGCCGGTGCGCGAGACGATGACGGGGCCGGACAGGCGCAGCAGCTCCGCCAGTTGCCGGCCGATGGTGGCGCTCATGACAGGGCGGCGAGAATTGCGCCGGACGCGACCACCGCGGCGTATTCGCCATCGAGATTCGCCAGCGACATATCGTGTACGTCGCGGGCGCTGCGCAGGCGGCCGGAGAAATCGCGCCTGGCGAAGGTAAAGCAGGCATCGGCCACCAGGTAGGTCTTGAAGCCCAGATTGCCGGCGTGCCTAGCGGTCGCCTCGACCGAGTTGTTGGTGATGACGCCGCAGATCACCAGCGTGGTCCAGCCCTGCTTGCGCAACCGCGCTTCCAGACCGGTGCCGATGAAGGCGCTGTTGTTGCGCTTGGCGATCACCGCCTCGCCCAGCAGGGGCCGGGCCTCGGGCTTGAAGTCGTTGCCCTTGTGGCCGGGCCGGTAAGGGGAGTTCGGCTCGGTGGAATCGTGGCGCACATGGACGATCGGTTTTTTTGTATGGCGCCAAGCGGTAAGCAATCGGGCGACTGCCTGCTCCGCGCCGGGGTTGTTGCGCGGGCCTTCCTTGGCCCACACCGGATCGTCGATCGCCTGTTGCAGGTCGATCACGATCAGCGTCGCCAATCTAGGCAACGCGCCGATGGCCGGGCCGGGCACGGCTACAGCGTTTCCAGGAATCGCGCGGGTTGGCCGAGCGGATCGTCGATCAGCTCGCCGTCGCGCACCACCACATGGCCGCGTAGGATCGTGATCGTCGGCCAGCCGGTGATTTTCATGCCGGCGAACGGCGTCCAGCCGCAGCGGCTTGCGCTGTCGGCGTCGGTGATCTCGCGCTTGGCCTTCAAATCCACCAGCGTCAGGTCGGCGTCGTAGCCCACGGAGATGCGGCCCTTGTTGGCGATGTTGTAGACGCGCTGCGGCCCGTGCGCGGACAGGTCCACCACTCGTTCCAGCGTGAGGCGCCCTTGCGCGGCATGATCCAGCAACAGCGGCAGCAGGGTCTGCACCCCCGGCATGCCGGAATGCGACTTGGGATACTCGTGGGCTTTTTCTTCCAGCGTGTGCGGCGCGTGGTCCGAGCCGATCACGTCGACGATGCCCTCGGCCACGGCCTTCCATAAGCCCAGGCGGTGGCGCTCCTCGCGGATCGGCGGGTTCATCTGCGCCTTGGTGCCCAGGCGCTCATAGCAATCCGGCGCCACCAGCGTGAGGTGCTGCGGCGTGACCTCCACCGTGGCGACATCCTTGTGCTGGCCCAGAAGCTCCATCTCCTCGGCTGTCGTGACATGCAGCACATGCACGCGCCGGTGGGTCTTCTGCGCCAGGTCCAAGAGGCGCCGCGTGGCCAGGATCGCCGTCTCGGCGTCGCGCCAGTCGGGGTGCGCGCGGGGATGCTTGGCGGCTTCAGCGATGTGCCGGCGTTCCTTCAGCCGCGGCTCGTCCTCGGCATGCACGGCCACCCGGCGGAAGCCCCCGGACAGGATCCGCTCCAGTGTCGTGTCGTCTTCGACCAAAAGCCCGCCGGTGGACGAGCCCATGAACACCTTGACGCCGCAGCAGCCCGGCAACAGCTCAAGGTCGCCCAGCGCGTCGACGTTCTCCGGCGACGCGCCGACGAAAAACGCATGGTCGCACCACATGCGCCCCTGCGCGCGCTTCAGCTTGTCCTCAAGCGCAGCCTGGGTCAGCGTCGGCGGCTTGGTGTTGGGCATCTCGAAAACGCAGGTAACCCCACCCAGCACCGCCGAGGCGCTGCCGGTGTTCAGGTCTTCCTTGTGCTCGGCGCCCGGCTCGCGGAAATGCACCTGCGTGTCGATGGCGCCCGGCAATACGTGCAAGCCCGTGGCGTCGATGCGCTCGGCCACCTTGGCCGCGCCAAGATCGCCGATCGCGACGATGCGCCCGCCGCTGACGCCGATATCGGCACGCACCGTGCCGCCCGGCGTCACCGCGGTTCCTCCCGCGACGACCATATCGAAGCGCCCGTCCAAGTCCTTTTGTCCCCTCGTGCGTTTCTCGTGCGGCAAGAGGCAGTTGATACCGCCTCACGCGCTGTTTATAGCTTTCCCATGATAGCAGTGAAGGCGGAGCACGGTCATGGTCGAATCGTCTAACAACCCGCGGCCGCTCAGCGGCGCGGTGCTGCCGCGATTCGCCGGCGTGGCGACGTTCATGCGCCTGCCCCCGGCGGAAGCGAAGGACCTGGACATAGCGATCGCCGGCGTGCCCTGGGACGGCGGCACCACCAACCGCCCGGGCGCTAGGCACGGCCCCCGGGGCTTGCGCGATGCGTCGTGCCTGATGCGCCTGATCCACCATGTCAGCCGAATCAGCCCCTACGACCTGGCGCGAATCGGCGACGTGGGCGACTGCCCGGTCAACCCGGTGGACCTGAAAGACACCCTAGGGCGGGTCGAGAAATTCTACGCCGCGATCCACCGGGCGGGCGCCATTCCGCTGTCGGCCGGCGGCGACCACCTGATCACCCTGCCGATCATGCGCGCCATCGCCAAGGGCGGCCCGCCCTTGGGCATGGTGCATTTCGACGCGCATACCGACACCTGGGACAGCTATTTCGGCGGCCATAAATACACGCACGGCACGCCGTTCCGCCGCGCGATCGAGGAAGGCTTGCTCGATCCCAAGCGCACGATCCAGATCGGCATCCGCGGTTCGCTCTACAGCCCCAAGGACAACGAATGGGGCGACAAGCAGGGCATCCGCGTCGTCTACATCGAGGAATATTTCAAGCTGGGCGTCGAGAAGGTGATCAAGGAGGCGCGGCGCGTGGTGGGCAACGGCCCCACCTATATCAGCTTCGATGTCGACGGCCTCGACCCGGTTTACGCGCCGGGCACCGGCACGCCCGAGATCGGCGGCTATTCCACCGCCGAGGCGCAGCAGATGCTGCGCGGCCTGCAAGGCCTCGATCTCGTGGGCGGCGACGTGGTGGAAGTCTCGCCGCCGTTCGACCCCTCGGGCAACACGGCCATCGTCGGGGCGACCATGATGTTCGAGATCATGTGCCTGCTGGCCGACGCGGTGGCGCGGCGCAAGAACAAGAAAAAGAGCGGCAAGAAACGCTGACGCCCCCGCTCGTGGCAGCCAAGACCAAGAAAAAGCAAACGGCCGAGCGCGAGCTATACGCGCCGGTGAAGGCGTTCCTGGAAAAACAGGGCTATCAGGTCAAGGGCGAGGTAAGGGGCTGCGACGTGGTGGGGCTGCGCGGCGACGAGCCGCCGGCGATCGTCGAGCTCAAGCGCAAGTTCAATCTCGATCTGGTGCTCCAGGGCGTGGACCGCCTGGCTTTAAGCGACCGAGTGTACCTGGCGGTGGACGGCGCCACTTCGCGCGGCGCCTGGCGCCAGCGGCCCGACGGTAGGGCGGCGAAAAAACTCTGCCGCATGCTGGGCCTCGGCCTTTTGCTGGTGCATCTCGGCCGCGCGGCCGGGCAGGGGGTGGATGTGGTGCTCGACCCCGTGCCCTACACCCCGCGCAAGAACAAGCGCCGCGCCGCGATGCTGCTGGGCGAGCATCAGCGCCGCGTCGGCGATCACAACACCGGCGGCGTCACGCGCGTGGGTATCGTCACGGCCTACCGGCAAGAGGCGCTGCGCTGCGCGCAAATCCTGCGGCGCGACCGGCAAGCCAGCCCCGCGACCTTGCGCCAGCATGCCAACGCGCCCAAGGCCGCCGGCATCCTGCGCGACGACGTCTATGGCTGGTTCCAGCGCATCGAGCGCGGCGTCTATGCCCTGACTCCCAAGGGCGAAAAAGCCCTCGTGGCCTACAAGCATGCGCTCGATCCTGGTCTGGAAAAATCGCGCGCACGAAAAACCCCGGAAGGAACCGCCGATGCCGACAAACAACGACAATAACGCCGCGCGGCTCTATGCCGCCCTGGCGCAGCGTTTCGGCGACGCGCCCACGGACGGGCCGGCCAGCGACATGCTGGCACGCATGGCGGTGCATCGCTCGCACCGCGCGTTTCAGGACAAGAAGGTGGAGCCTGAGCTGCTGCGCCTGGTCTGTTCCGTGGCGCTGTCCGCGCCCAGCAAAAGCGATCTACAGCAGCGCGACATCGTGATCGTCCAGGACAAGGCGTTGCGGCAAAAGCTCGACGCGCTGATGCCCGACATGGAATGGCTGCCCAAGGCCCCGGCATTGCTTGTCGTTTGTGGAAATAACCGCCGCCAGCGCTTAGTACACGAGTGGCGTAAAAGATTCTTCGCCAACAACCATCTCGACCCGTTCTTCAACGCGGCCACCGACGCGGCGATCGTGCTCGGCTGGCTGGTGCTGGCGGCCGAAGCCGCGGGTCTCGGCTGCTGTCCGCTCAGCGTGATCCGCAACCGCGCGCAAGCCGCCAGCGACCTGCTGGGATTGCCCGATCACGTGTTCCCTTACGTCGGCTTGGCGCTGGGCTGGCCCGCGGGCGAGGGCTACCTCACCCCGCGCTTGCCCCTGGCCGCGACCTTGCACACCGACCGCTTCGACGATACGCGCATCCGCGATCTTGTGGCCGGCTACGACCAGCGCCGGCAATACCGCACCCAGCGCAACGAGGCGGAATACGGCAAGGACCCGGTCTATGGCTGGTCCGAGGACAAGGCGCGGCAGTATTCCAAGCCCGAGCGCGCCGATTTCGGCGCGTTCGTGCGGCGCAAGGGCTTCAAGCTGGACTGACGGCGGCGGCTTGCCCGCCCCAGGCCAGCGCCTATACTGCCCGCCGTTTTCGTCCAGGAGCATGCGATGAGCGTGAAAGTAAAGGCCGGCGGCACGCCCAAAAGCGGCGTCAAGAAGGTGGTGCTGGCCTATTCCGGCGGCCTCGATACCTCGGTCATCCTGAAATGGCTGCGGGAAAATTACCGCTGCGAGGTGGTCACCTTCACCGCCGACCTGGGCCAGGGCGAGGAGCTGGCGCCCGCGCGCAAGAAGGCGGAGATGTTCGGCGTGAAGCAGATCTTCATCGAGGATCTGCGCGAGGAATTCGTGCGCGATTTCGTGTTCCCGATGTTCCGCGCCAACGCGCTGTACGAGGGCCTCTACCTGCTCGGCACCTCGATCGCGCGGCCGCTGATCGCCAAGCGCCAGATAGAGATCGCCGAGAAAGTCGGCGCCGACGCCGTGGCGCACGGCGCCACCGGCAAGGGCAACGACCAGGTGCGGTTCGAGCTGACCTATTACGCGCTCAAGCCCGACATCAAGGTGATCGCGCCCTGGCGCGAATGGGAACTGGATTCGCGCACCAAGCTGCTCGACTTCGCCGAGAAGCACCAGATACCGATCGCCAAGGACAAACGCGGCGAGGCGCCGTTCTCGGTGGACGCCAATTTGTTGCACTCATCCAGCGAGGGCAAGGCGCTGGAAGACCCGTGGCACGAGCCGGAGGAATTCGTCTATCAGCGCACGATCGCGCCCGAGGACGCGCCCGACAAGGCGCAGTATCTCGAGATCGAGTTCGAGAAGGGCGACGCGGTGGCGGTGGACGGCAAGAAACTGTCACCGGCCAGACTGCTGACGCGGCTTAACGAACTGGGCAAGGCCAACGGCGTCGGCCGGCTCGATCTGGTGGAAAACCGCTTCGTGGGCATGAAAAGCCGCGGCGTGTACGAAACCCCGGGCGGCACGATTTTGCATTGGGCGCACCGGGGCATCGAGAGCATCACGCTCGACCGCGGCTCGGCGCATCTGAAGGACGACCTGATGCCGCGCTACGCCGAGCTGGTCTATTTCGGCTTCTGGTTCTCGCCCGAGCGCCTGATGCTGCAAGCCGCGATCGACAAAAGCCAGGAGCACGTCACCGGCACGGTGCGGGTGAAACTGTACAAGGGCAACGTGTCGGTTGTGGGCCGCAAATCGCCCCTGAGCATGTACAGCCACAAGCACGTGACGTTCGAGGCGGATTACGGCGCCTACGACCAGCGCGACGCCGAGGGCTTCATCAAGCTCAACGCGCTGCGGTTAAAGCTGGTGAAGATGCGGGGCAAGTAAGCGTTAGGGAAAACAACCACCAAGGCACAAAGACACCAAGGTAGGAAGAAATGCGCGGCCAATGGCCGCGCGTCGAAATTCTTGGTGCCTTGGTGTCTTGGTGGTTTTCGTTTCTTTTCTCGGTGCCTCTGTGTCTCTGCGCTCAGCCCTTGAATCTCGTCTCGGGCAGGCCGGTGACGCCGGGCACGCGCATGGCGAACACGCCGCCGTCGAGGCCGCTCGGCGATTTCTTGCCGTCGGTGCGGCGCAGCGACGTGAAATAGATCGTGTCGAGCTCCCGGTCGCCGAAGGCCGGCATGGTGGGCCACAGCACGGGTATAGTCACGATCAGGTCGAGCTTGCCCTTGGGGGTGAAGCGCTTGAACGTGCCGCTGTCGATCGACGCGGCCCAATAGCAGCCCTGGGCGTCGACGCAGCATCCGTCCACCCTCCCGTCCATGCCGTGCGTGTCGAGGAACAGGCGCCGGTTGCCGATCGCGCCGCTGTCCGGGTCGTGGTCGTAGGCGAACACGCTGCGCACGCTGGGATGCGAATCGCCCTGGTACAGCGTCTTGTTGTCGGGGCTGAACGCGGTCGCGTTGGCGGTGATCACGCCGTTGATCTTCTTTTCCAGCGTGCGCGACGCCGACAGGCGATAGAACGCCGACTCGGCGCGGTGCGGCTCGATCGGGTCCTTCATGCTGCCGACCCAGAAGGAAGCGCCGCTGCGGTCGGTCTTGCCCTCGTTCAGGCGGTGATTGGGGAATTGCGGCTCGGGATTTACCAGCAGCTCGATCTTGCCGCTCTCCGGCTCGAAAAAATGCAGGCCGGTCTTCAGCGCCACCAGCACGCCGCCTTTGTCGCGCAGGCTGAACGAGCCAATCGGCGCCGGCAGCTTGTAGGCGCGGTTCTTGCGCATGGCCGGGTCGTAGCGGTTGAGGCTCGGCTCATAGATGTTGGCCCACCACAGCACGTTGTCGCGCGGGCACCACACCGGCGTTTCGGCGACGGCGGCCTTGGCATCGACGATGCAATCGACCTGAGGGGTAAGGGGGGTCACTTGGCCTGGAACCGCTCGCACCACTCCAGGCGTTCGTCCACCTGCGCGATTTCCAGATCGAGCCACTTGGTCAGCGGATCGCCGTCGCCGCCGGCAAGCCCGCGATGCAGATCGTTGAGGCGCGCCTTTTCGCCGCGCAGGATATCGGCCATGCCCTCGATCACCTCGCGCCGGTCCTCGGGCTGAAGCAGGTCGATGAACCGCAGCTTCAGCGCCAGCACCAGCTTGCCCATGTCGCTGCCCGGTGCGCGCACATTGGCGCGCATGAGTTCCCGGAACGCCGCGCGCCCCGAAGCGGTGATCGCCAGGGTGGCGTTGTCCTCCATGCCCCTGCCGTCCACCGCCTCGACCAGGCCTTCCAGGCGCAACAGCTCGATCGACGTGCCCAGCAGGTCGAGCGACGGACCGACCATGCGGCTGATGAAATGCCGCACTTCGCCGGCCAGCTCGCCGTAGCGCATCCCCCCGCGCACGAGCCGGCCCAGCGCGCATAAGCGCACCGCCTCGATCGGGATCAAGCTGTTGTCGCGGTACATCGGCACTTAGGGTCCGTCCAGTCCCTGACAATTGTCAGACTTATCAGGCAAGGGCTGGGGCAGTCTAGGGCTATCTGCGAACGATTCGCAACTGCGGCTTCACGCCGCGGCGTTGACCTTCAGCGCCCGCCACACGGATTTCAGCGCCTGGACCAGATGGTCCATGTCGGCGTCGCTGTGCAGCGGCGTGGGGGTAAAGCGCAGGCGCTCGGTGCCGCGCGGCACGGTGGGATAGTTGATCGGCTGCACGTAGATGCCGTGCGCGTCCAGCAGCAGGTCGCTGATCGCCTTGCACAAAGCCGCGTCGCCCACCGCTACCGGCACGATATGGCTGTGCGACGGCATCACCGGCAAGCCCGCCTCGGCCAAGCGCGTCTTCAGCGTCTGGGCGCGCTCCTGGTGCCGGGCGCGTAAAGTGCGGCCTTCCTCGCTGCGCAGGATGCGCACGGCGGCCAGCGCCCCCGCGGCCACCGCCGGCGGCAGCGACGTGGTGAAGATGAAGCTGCCGGCATTGCTGCGCACGAAGTCGACTAGCGCGCCGGTGCCGGCGATATAGCCGCCCAGCACGCCGAACGCCTTGCCCAGCGTGCCCTCGATCACGTCGATCTCCGGGGCCACGTTGTCGCGCTCGGAAACCCCGCCGCCGCCCGCGCCGTACATGCCCACGGCGTGCACTTCGTCAAGGTACACCAGCGCCCCGTGCTTGCGCGCGATGCGCGCCAGCTCGCCCACGGGTGCTATGTCGCCATCCATCGAATAGACCGATTCGAACGCCACGATCTTGGCGCGGCTTTTCGGTTGCGCCGACAGCAGGCGATCCAGATCGGTAGCGTCGTTATGCGCGAAGATGTGCTTTTCCGCGCGGCTGTCGCGAATGCCGTGGATCATCGAGGCGTGATTGAACCGGTCCGAGAACACGGCGCAATCCGGCAGCCCGGCGGCCAGGGTTCCCAACGCCGCCTGGTTGGATATGTAGCCCGAGGTGAACAGCAGCGCCGCTTCCTTGCCGTGCAGCGCCGCCAGTTCGCGCTCCAGCTCGACCAGCAGGTGATGCGTGCCGGATATGTTGCGCGTGCCGCCGGCACCCGCGCCCATGCGCCCGACCGCTTCGCGCATGGCGTCCAGCACCTGGGGATGCTGGCCCATCGCCAGGTAGTCGTTGCTGCACCACACCGTCACCTCGGCCACGCGGTCGGGCTGGCCGTCGCGCGCGATATGGCGGCGCGCACGCGGGAAGCTCCCGGCCTGGCGTTCCAGGTCGGCGAACACGCGATAGCGGCCCTCGCGGCGCAAGGCCGCGATCTGGTCCAGGAAGAACCGCTGGTAATCCATCCCCGCTCCGATGCTCTCTCCGGCGCCTTTACCTTGGGCTTAAGGCGCCGCCCACCCGCATCATTCCGGCTGTATCAACACCGGCGCGGCCCGGCCTGTTCCCGGCCCTAGGCCCCGCGGTGTTTTTTCGACGGTTACGCCGCTTTGGCGTGGCCGTTCTGGCGCACCCAGGCCAGGGTTTCGTCCAGGGCCTTGCCGAACCGCTCCAGCAGCATGTCGATTTCCGGCTCGGTGATGATCAGGGGCGGGCTGAAGCAGATCGCGTCGCCCACGACCGAACGCAGGATCGCGCCGTTGGCCTGGCCGCGCTTGATCAGATAGGCGCCCACGCCCAGCTTGCCGTCGAAGTTTTCCTTGGTGGCCTTGTCCTTGACCAGCTCGATCGCGCCCATCAGGCCGACGCCGCGCACCTCCCCGACCAGGGGGTGCCCGGCGAACTTGCGCAGGCCGTTCAGGAAGCGCGGCGAGATGCGCTTGATGTGCGCAACGATGTCGCGTTCCTCGTAGATTTTCAGCGTCTCCAGCGCCACGGCCGCGGCCACGGGATGCGCGCTGTAGGTATAGCCGTGCGCGAACACGCCGATCTTCTCGCTCTCCTTCACCAGCGCGTTCCAGATCGGCTCGTTCACCAGCACCGCCGAGATCGGCAGATAGGCCGACGACAGCGCCTTGGCCAGCACCATCATGTCCGGCTTGATGTTGTAGGTCTGGCTGCCGAACATGTTGCCGGTGCGCCCGAAGCCGCAGATCACCTCGTCGGCGATCATCAGCATGTCGTATTTTTTAAGGACCGCCTGGATCTTCTCGAAATAGCCCTTGGGCGGCACCACCACGCCGCAGGAACCCATCACCGGCTCGGCGATGAACGCGGCGCAAGCGTCGGCCCCGCCCTCGGCGATGATCTTCTGTTCCAGCGCTACGGCCATGCGGGTGGCGAAGTCTTCCTCGCTCTCGCCCGGCTTGCCGAAGCGCCAATAGTGCGGGCATTCGGTGTGCACGATGCCGGCGATCGGCAGGTCGAAGTCGCGGTGGTTGTTGGGCAGGCCGGTCATGCTGGCCGCCGCCACGGTCACGCCGTGATAGGCCTTGATGCGCGAGATGATCTTTTTCTTCTTCGGGCGGTTCAGCGCGTTGTTGTAGTACCAGACCAGCTTGACCACCGTGTCGTTGGCCTCGGAGCCGGAATTGGCGAAGAACACCTTCGACATCGGCACCGGCGCCAGCTTGATCAGCCGTTCGGCCAGGTCGATGCCCGGCTCGTGCGACTTGCCGGTGAAGAAATGGTGGAACGGCAGCTTTTTCAGCTGCTCGGTCGCGGCGTTGACCAGGCGCTCTTCGCTGTAACCCAGCGAGCAGCACCACAGGCCGGCCATGCCCTCGATGTACTTGTTGCCGGCGTCGTCGGTCACCCACACGCCCTTGCCTTCGCGCAAGACCAGCGGACCCTCGGTCTGGTGGGTCTTCAGGTTGGTGTAGGGGTGCATGACATAGGCGATGTCGCGCGCCGCGGGTGAGTTGACCAGGGGCTTCATGGTTGGTTTTCCTTATGGAATTCGGGGCCGGGGCCATTTAACCGCGAACGCCGTCCGCGGTCAAAGCGCCGATTCCGGGCCCCTGGGCCCCGGTTTTAGCCGGTCGCCCGGGCCTTTCCGGGTAAAAGCCCCGGGCTGCTAGCCGCGCAGCTTGCGATAGACGAACAGCACCACGATGCCGCCCGCCGTGGCGGTGAACAGGGTGGGGATATTGAAGCCGCTGACGCTGCCGATGCCCACCAGGGCGCCCAGGAACCCGCCGACGAAGGCCCCGGCGATGCCCAGCAGGATGGTGACGATAATCCCGCCCGGATCGCGCCCCGGCATGATCCATTTGGCCAAAATCCCGGCCACCAGCCCCACCAGAATCCACGACAGGAACCCCATGAACCTCTCCCCCGCTATGGGCGCCCGCCCCCCTGTTTACGGCTCCTGCCGGTCTGGGCTTGGGCGAACGCCCGCGATCATTTATCATTGCCCGCAGATCGCCGGCCGGCAAGCCCGACTAGGGAACCAAGGGCTCGCGGCACGTCGACCTGGGGAGAACAATCGATGCTTGGGAAATCTTTCGCTTCCGCCACCGCGCCGCGTCCGGGCCTCGTGGGATCGCTGGCCCTGGCAACCGCGCTGGTGGCACTCACGGCCTTCGCCCAGCCGGTTTCGGCCAAGACGCTGAAATGGGCCAGCCAAGGCGACCTCAACTCGGCCGACCAGTACATGCGCAACCAGACGCTGTCGCTCAGCATCTTGAGCAACGTCTACGAGGGGCTGATCCGCCGCGATCCGAAGACGCTGGCGATCGAACCGGCGCTGGCCGAGAAGTGGGAGATCGCCGAGCCGACGCGCTGGCGCTTCTACCTGCGCAAGGGCGTGAAGTTCCACGACGGCAAGCCGTTCACCGCCGACGACGTGGTGTTCTCGGCGCAGCGCGCGATGAGCAAGGGCTCGGAGCTCAAGGGCCGCCTGCCGGGCGTCAAGGAAGTGAAGAAGATCGACGACCATACCGTCGACTTCATCACCGAGAAGCCGAACCCCATCCTGCACGTCGAATGGTCCACCTGGGGCATCTATTCCAAGGCCTGGGCGATCGACAACAAGTCGACCGAAGTCTCGGACCCGTCCAAGGGCGAAGCGCCCAATTTCGCCACCACCCACGCCAACGGCACCGGCCCGTTCAAGCTGAAAAGCCGCGAGGCCGACGTGAAGACGGTGTTCGAGGTGAACCCCGACTGGTGGGGCAAGGACAAGTACAAGCACAACGTCACCGAAGTGATCTTCACGCCCATCAAGTCGGCGCAGACGCGCGTGGCCGCGCTGATCTCGGGCCAGATCGACTTCATGGAGCCGGTGCCGGTGCAGGACATCGACACGATCAACAAGAACAAGGGCACCAAGGTGCTGGTATCGCCCGAAACGCGGGTGATATTCCTGGGCTTCGACCATCCGCGCAAAGAGCTGAAGTTCTCCTCGGTCAAGGGTAAGAACCCGTTCCAGGACAAGCGCGTGCGCCAGGCCTTCATGCAGGCCATCGACATCCAGACGATCAAGACCAAGGTCATGCGCAACATGGCGCTGCCCTCGGCCATGATGGTGGCCAAGGGCTTCGCGGGCTGGGACGAGGCATACAAGCGCCTGCCCTACAACCCCGACGCGGCCAAGAAGCTTCTGGCCGAGGCCGGCTATCCCAACGGCTTCGAAGTGCAGATGGACTGCCCGAACGACCGCTACGTCAACGACGAGGGGATCTGCCAGGCGACCGTCGGCATGCTGCAACGCATCGGCATCAAGATCAACCTGGTGACCAAAACCAACACCGTGCTGTTCGGCGAATACACGAAGTTCGAAACCAGCTTCTACATGCTGGGCTGGGCGCCGGGCAGCTACGATTCGTGGAACCCGCTGCAGTTCCTGCACCGCTGCGTGCCGATCGATGCGCAAGGCAACTCGAAGCCGGGCGGCACCTTCAACTACGGCCGCTACTGCAACCCCAAGGTCGACGCGCTGATCGATCAGATCGGCCAGGAAACCGACCTGACCAAGCGCAACGCGCTGTTGAAGCAAGCGTGGACTACGACCATCGACGATGTGGCCTATATCCCGCTGCACCAGCAGATGATCGCCTGGGGCGTGCGCGACACCATCGCCAAGATGGAGGCGCATGCCGGCAACGAGTTCCTGTGGTACCACGTGATGATGAAATAGAGTTGCTTCGCCCTTTGATTCCTCATCCTGAGGAGCCCTCGACCTCGTCCTTCGAGACGGCTGCTTCGCAGCCTCCTCAGGATGAGGTCGAGGGCGTCTCGAAGGATGGGCCCCGCGCGCCAACGATAGCATTCACTGTTGCATGATCGCCTATATCGTCGGCCGCATATTCCAATCTCTGCTGGTGCTGGTCATCGTCGCGCTGATCGCCTTCTTGGTGTTTCAGTTCGTCGGCGACCCGGTCGCCAACATGTCCGGCCAGGAAACCTCCGCCGAAGACATCGCGCGCATGCGCACGAATTTGGGCCTGGACAAGCCGATGCTGGTGCAGTTCGCGCGCTTCGTCGGCAACGTCCTGACCGGGCATTTCGGCGTCAGCTTGCGCACGGTCAAGCCGGTGGACGAGCTGATCGCCGAGCGCCTGCCGGCGACGCTCGAGCTTTCGCTGATGGCGGCTTTGTTCGCGCTGGCGTTCGCCATACCGCTCGGCGTCCTGACCGGCCTGAAGCCGCGCCATTGGGCCAGCCGCGTTTTCATGGCGATGTCGCTGGTTGGCATCTCGCTGCCGACCTTCCTGATCGGTATTCTTTTGATTCTGCTGTTCGGCGTGATTCTGGGCTGGCTTCCCGCCTTCGGGCGCGGCGACGTGGTCAAGATCGGCTTCTGGAGCACGGGGCTGCTGACCGCCAGCGGCTGGCAGTCAATCATCCTGCCCTCGATCACCCTGGGCCTGTTCCAGTTGACGCTGATCATGCGCCTGGTGCGCTCGGAGATGCTCGAGGTGCTGCGCACCGACTACATCAAGTTCGCGCGCGCGCGCGGGCTTTCCAACCGGGCGGTGAATTTCGGCCACGCGCTGAAAAACACGCTGATCCCCGTCATCACCATCACCGGGCTGCAACTGGGCTCGATCATCGCCTTCGCCATCATCACCGAAACGGTGTTCCAATGGCCGGGCATGGGCTTGCTGTTCCTGCAGGCGGTGCAGTTCGCCGATATTCCGGTCATGTCCACCTACCTGCTGCTGATTGCGTTGCTGTTCGTCGGCATCAACCTGATGGTCGATCTGCTCTACTACCTGGTCGATCCGCGCTTGCGCGCCGAGCGCGGCGCGATGGAGCGGGGCGTATGACGGCCTCGGCAAGCCACCCCGGCTTCATCGCCCGCGCGCTGGATAGCGACATCTGGCACAGCTTCCGCTCCTCCACGATCACCATCGCCGCCGCCGCCATCACCGCGGCGATGATACTGTCCGCCGTGTTCGCGCCGTGGATCTCGCCGCAGAACCCGTGGGACCCCGGCGCGTTGCAATTGATCGATGCGTTCAATCCGCCGGCCTGGGCCCAGGGCGGGGATTGGCGCTTTCTATTGGGCACCGACGACCAGGGCCGCGACATGCTGTCGGCGATGTTCTACGGCCTGCGCGTGTCGCTGGCCGTGGGGTTCCTGGCCGTGCTGTTCGCCATGGTCGTGGGCATCGCGCTGGGGCTGGTCGCGGGCTATGCCGGCGGGATCGTCGAGACGGTCATCATGCGCCTGGCCGACGTGCAACTCACCTTTCCCACCATCCTGATCGCGCTGATGGTCGATGGCGTGACGCGCGCCCTGCTGTCGGGCGAGGCGCACGACCGCCTGGCCGTGGCGGTGATCGTCTTCTCGATCGGCATTTCCAACTGGGTGCACTACGCCAGGACCGTGCGCGCCTCGACCCTGGTGGAAAAACGCAAGGAATACGTCCAGGCCGCGCGCGTGATCGGCCTGCATCCCGGCCTGATCATGCTGAAGCACGTGCTGCCCAACGTCATGGGCCCGGTGCTGGTGATCGCCACGGTCGGCCTGGCGGTGGCGGTCTTGACCGAGGCGACGCTGTCGTTCCTGGGCGTGGGCGTGCCGGCGACGCAGCCCTCGCTCGGCACCCTGATCCGCATCGGCAACAATTTCCTGTTCTCAGGAGAATGGTGGATCGTGATCTTCCCCGGCGCGGTGCTGGCCACGCTGGTCCTGGCCGTGAACCTCTTGGGCGATTGGCTCAGGGACGCGCTAAATCCAAAACTGAGATAAGACAAGAAACCACCAAGGCACAAAGACACCAAGGAAGTATGGGGCAGCGGGTCTTTCTTGGTGCCTTGGTGTCTTGGTGGTTTTCTTCTTCTACGCCGCCTGCTTGTCCAGCTCGCGCAAAACGGCGTCGCCCATCACCACGGTCGACACCTTGGCGGCGCCCACCTGCATGATGTCGGCGGTGCGCATGCCGCTGGACAGAACCTTCTCCACCGCGCTTTCGACAAGCCGCGCGTCGTCGTCCAGGTCGAAGGAATAGCGCAGCAGCATCGCGAAGCTCAAAAGCTCGGCCAGCGGATTGGCGATGTTCTTGCCGGCGATGTCGGGCGCCGAGCCGTGCACCGGCTCATACAGCGCCCGGCGCTTGCCCTGCTGGTCCACTTCGCCGAGCGAAGCCGAGGGCAGCATGCCGAGCGAGCCCGTGAGCATCGCCGCGCAATCCGACAGGATGTCGCCGAACAGGTTGTCGGTCACGATCACGTCGAACTGCTTGGGGTTGCGCACCAGCTGCATGGCGCAGTTGTCGGCGTACATGTGCGACAGCGCGGCACCAGGGAATTCGTGCTTGTGCACCCATTCCGCCTCCTCGCGCCACAGCACGCCCGATTCCATCACGTTGGCCTTTTCCACCGAGCACACGCGGTTCTCGCGCTTCTTCGCCAGCTCGAAGGCCACGCGCACGATGCGGCGGATTTCGTTGGTGGTGTAGACCTGGGTGTTGATGCCGCGGCGCTGCCCGTCCGCCATCTTCTCGATGCCGCGCGGCTCGCCGAAGTAAATCCCGCCGGTCAACTCGCGGATGATCAGCATATCCAGGCCTTGCACCACCTCGCGTTTCAAGGTCGATGCGTCCACCAGCGCGTCGAACACCATCGCCGGGCGCAGGTTGGCGAACAGCCCCAGCTCCTTGCGCAGGCGCAACAGGCCGCGCTCGGGCCGCTGGTCGAAGGGCAGGGTGTCGTAGCGCGGCCCGCCCACGGCGCCGAACAGCACCGCGTCGGCGGCCATCGCATCGGCCAGCGTGTTGTCGGTGAGCGGCGTGCCGTGCTTGTCGTAGGAAGCACCGCCCACCAGGCCATCCTGCACGTCGAAGCGCACGGCGCGGCGCTTGTCGAACCATTCGATCACGCGGCGCACCTGCGTCATCACTTCCGGGCCGATGCCGTCGCCGGCCAGAATCAGTATCTTCTTGTTGGTTTTCATTGTTTCTCTTCCCTAGGCAGAAGTTCTTTTTGCGTCGGTTCAGCGGGGCTTGCGGTCGCTGCGGATCACCAGCGTGCCCGCGGCCAGGTCGTGCAGCGCCTGCCGGCGGCTGGTAAGCGCGATCATGATCCAGCCCAGCATCGCCGTGGCGGCGGTCAACCCGCGCAACACGAAGCGCAAGGTCGCGCGCGCGAAGCCCGGGCGTTCGCCGTTCAAATCCACCACCTCCAGGCCCAAGGCGCGCTTACCCGGCGTGGCGCCGCGCCGGCCGCTGTCGAACCCGGCGCAATAGAGCCAGGCGATCAGCGCGGCGATCAGGAAATAGGGCGCGTCGGCCATGCCGAGGTCGCGCTCGACCCGCAGGCCGAACACGCCCACCAGGACCAGCGCCTCGATGAACAGCAGCACGATCAGAATGCCGCAATCCACCAGCGCGGCCAGGCTGCGCGCGCCAAAACCCGCCAACGCCGCCGCCGGCGGCGCGCCGTCCCGCGCGGGCGTGAGTTCGCTTAGATCCACGAAGCCCCCCGCCGCCGCAAGACCGGCCGCGGTCACTTAAGCTCGCGTATGTCGGTCAGCCGCCCGGTCAGGGCCGCGGCCGCCGCCATCGCGGGGCTGACCAGATGCGTGCGCCCGCCGGAGCCCTGGCGGCCCTCGAAATTGCGGTTCGAGGTCGAGGCGCAGCGCTCGCCGGCCTTAAGCTTGTCGGCGTTCATCGCCAGGCACATCGAGCAGCCCGGCTCGCGCCATTCGAAGCCGGCTGCCACCAGCACGCGGTCCAGGCCCTCGTCCTCGGCCTGGTTCTTCACCAGCCCCGATCCCGGCACCACCAGGGCGCGCAGGCCCGGCTTCACCTTGCGGCCTTTGACCACCGCCGCCACTTCGCGCAAATCCTCGATGCGGCCGTTGGTGCAGCTGCCGATGAACACGGTATCGACCGTAATGTCCGTCAGCTTGGTGCCCGGCTTCAGGCCCATGTAGTCCAGCGCCCGCTTCAAGCCGGCGCGGCGCATTTCGTCCTTCTCGCTCTCGGGGTCGGGCACGAAGCCGGTGATCGGCAGCACCTGCTCGGGACTGGTGCCCCAGGTCACTTGCGGCGGGATGTCGGCGGCGCGCAACGTCACTTCCTTATCGTACGACGCGCCCGGGTCCGACGGCAGCGTCTTCCAGTACGCCAGGGCCTGTTCCCAGGCGCCGGCCTTGGGCGCCATCGGCCGGCCCTTCAGGTAGGCGAAGGTGGTTTCGTCCGGCGCCACCATGCCGCCCCTAGCGCCGGCCTCGATCGACATGTTGCACACGGTCATGCGCCCTTCCATCGAAAGGGCGCGCACCGTGTCGCCGGCGTATTCGATGACGTGGCCGGTGCCGCCGGCGGTGCCGATCTTGCCGATGATCGCCAGGATCATGTCCTTGGACGTCACGCCCGCGGGCAGCTTGCCCTCCACCGTCACGCGCATGTTCTTGGCCGGCTGCTGCAGCAGCGTCTGCGTCGCCAATACGTGCTCGACCTCCGACGTGCCGATGCCGAACGCCAGCGCGCCGAACGCGCCGTGCGTGGCGGTATGGCTGTCGCCGCACACGATCGTGGCGCCGGGCTGGGTGAAGCCCTGCTCGGGCCCGATGATGTGCACGATGCCCTGGCGCACGTCGTCCATCTGGTACAGCGGCACCCCGAAATAGGCGCAGTTGTCCGTCAGCGTGTCGACCTGGATCCGCGATTCCTCGTCGTCGATGCCCTTGGAACGGTCGGTCGTGGGCACGTTGTGGTCGGCCACGGCCAGGGTCAGGTCGGGCCGGCGCACTTTGCGGCCCGCGATCCGCAAGCCCTCGAACGCCTGCGGGCTGGTGACTTCGTGCACCAGGTGCCGGTCGATATACAGCACGCAGGTGCCGTCGGCTTGGCGCTCGACGATGTGGCTGTCCCAGATCTTATCGAACAATGTGCGCGGCTTTGCCATGGCCTCGTCTCTCCCAAATTCCGGCCGGTTTTTAAGGTCAGTCGGTCCGTTCGCGCTTCTTCTTGTCCTTGCGGTCCTTCATCGTCGCCTTGCCGGCGGTGATGTTGGCGCGGCGGCGCTCATCGCGCGCCGCCTGGGCGGCCGCGAGCTCGGGCGATTCCGGCGCCTCGGTCACGGCGGCTTCGCGCAATTCCTGGAACGCGGCCAGCTCTTTGATGCGCGCGCTCTTGCCGGTGCGCCCGCGCAGGTAATAAAGCTTGGCCCGGCGCACGTCGCCCCGGCGCAACACCTCGATGCCCGCCAGGCGCGGCGAATACAGCGGGAACACGCGTTCCACGCCCTCGCCGTAGCTGATCTTGCGCACGGTGAAGGCCGAGTTCAAGCCCGCTTTGCGGCGCGCGATGCACACGCCCTCGAAGGACTGCACGCGCTCGCGCTCGCCCTCGACCACCTTCACGTTCACGCGCAGCGTGTCGCCCGGCTTGAATTCCGGCACCTTGTTCTTGGCGGTCAGCTTCTCCACGAACTCGGCGTTCAATTTCTGCATGATGTTCATGACACAGATCCCTTGTTGCAGTCCTTCTAGGCCGCCTGATAGCGCGACCACAAATCCGGGCGGCGCTCGCGCGTCGTCCGTTCGGCTTCCGAGCGCCGCCAGGCCTGGATCTTCTCGTGATGGCCCGACAGCAGCACTTCAGGCACTTTGCGCCCGGCCCATTCCGCGGGACGGGTGAAATGCGGGTATTCCAGCAACCCGCGCTCGAAACTCTCTTCGTTCAGCGACTCGGCCGCGCCCGCCACCCCCGGCAGCAGGCGCACCGCGGCGTCGATCAGCGCGATCGCCGCCGGCTCGCCGCCCGACAGCACGAAATCGCCCAGGCTCAGCTCTTCCATTTGGCGCCGGTCGATCACGCGCTGGTCCACGCCCTCATAGCGCCCGCACAGCACGATCGCGCCGGGACCTGCCGCCAACGCGCGTACCCGCGCCTGGGTCAAGGGCGCGCCGCGCGGTGTCAGGTAGATCGTGGGCAGGGCCCCGTGCGCCGCCTCGGCCGCCACGCAGGCCGCGTCGATCACGTCGGGGCGCATCACCATCCCGGGCCCGCCGCCGAACGGCGTGTCGTCCACGGTCTTGTGCTTGTCCACGGCGAAGCCGCGGATATCGATCGCGTCCAGCGTCCACAAGCCGGTCTCGCGCGCCCGGCCGGCCAGCGACGCGGACAGCGGCCCCGGGAACATCTCGGGAAACAGGGTCAGCACCACCGCCCGCCAGCTCATGTGGGCCTCCGCGCCTTGTCTTTGGCCTTCGCCGGCTCCGGCATCAATCCTTCCGGCGGGTCCACCACGATGCGCCCCGCCGCCAGGTCGACCACCGGCACCGTGCGGCGATTGAACGGCAGCACCGCGCTGCCGCCGCCGGCAAGCGCGATCTCGATCACGTCGCCGGCGCCGTAATTGTCGACCGCGCGCACGCGGCCGAGCGCGGCGCCGTCGGCGCTCTCGGCGGCAAGGCCGATCAGGTCGGTGTGATAGAACTGGTTGGCGCCGAGCCTGGGGAACCGGCCACGCTCGACATACAGGCGCACGCCGCGCAGCGCCTCGGCCGCGTTGCGGTCGGCGACACCCTCGACCTCGGCCAGGATCACGCCGCGCACCGCGCCCACAGGCTTCAGCGCATAGCGCTTGGCCCCGGACTCGTCGGTCAACGCGCCATAGGCGGCCACGTCGCCCGGCTCCTGGGTGAAGCTTTTCACCCGGACCGCGCCGCGCACGCCGTGCGCGCCGACGATCATGCCGACGCACACGCGCTCCGTGCCCACGGGCTGCCGCGCGCCGTCCGCGCGCGATCCGCCGCCTGGTTTGCCGTGCTCCAAGGCCATGTCGGTGCGCATTCCGGTTCCCGTCTAGGCGGCCGGGCTCAGCTCGCCGGCTTCTCGGCCGCGGCCTTGTCCGCCGCCGCCTTTTCCGTCGCCGCTGCCGCTTTTGCCGCCGTCGCTTTGTCCGCCGCCGCGGCCTTGGCAACGCCCGCCGCCGCGGTCGCCGCGTCGTCGGCGGTCTTTTGGTCCTTCCGGCGTTCGGCCCGGGGCAGATGCTGCTTGGTCTGCTTCGGAATCTCCGGCTTCGGCCCCAGCTTGCGGTCGAACAGGAATTTCGCCACGCGGTCCGACGGCGTGGCGCCGACGCCCAGCCAATGCTTCACGCGGTCCTCGACGATCACCACGCGGTCGGCGTGGTCCTTGGGCAGCATGGGGTTGTACGAGCCGATGCGCTCGATGAAGCGGCCGTCGCGCGGGCTGCGCGAATCGGCCACGACGATGCGGAAGAACGGGCGCTTTTTGGCGCCGCCGCGGGCCATGCGGATCTTCAAGCTCATGTCGGTTCAGGTCCTTTCGTTGTCGTAACGTGTCGGGTTGCGTTGCTCTAGGTTCGGTTCGCGGTTCAGCGGGGGCGGCCGATGCCCAGGCCAGCCAGGCCGTGGCGCATCATTCCCTTCTGCCCCAGTTTGCTCATCTGCTTCATCATGCGGCTCATGTCGTCGAACTGCTTCACCAGGCGGTTCACCTCTTGCACGGTGGTGCCGGACCCGGCGGCGATGCGCTTGCGGCGCGAGCCGTTGAGCAGCTTCACGTTGCGCCGCTCTTTCGTGGTCATCGACTGGATGATCGCCTCCTGGCGCTTCACCAGCTTGTCGTCGATCTTGGCGCTGGCGATCTGCTTCTGGATCTGGCCGATGCCCGGCAGCATGCCCATCATCGACTGCAGCCCGCCCATCTTGCGCATCTGGCGCAGCTGGCTGGCCAAGTCCTCCATGTCGAATTGGCCTTTCTGGGCCCGCAGCGCCAGCTTCTCGGCTTCCTCGCGCTCGATGGTCTGGGCGGCTTTCTCCACCAGCCCGACCACGTCGCCCATGCCCAAAATGCGGCCGGCGATGCGCTCGGGGTGGAACGGCTCCAGCGCGTCGAGTTTTTCGCCGACGCCGATAAGTTTGATCGGCTTGCCGGTGACCGCGCGCATGGAAAGCGCCGCACCCCCGCGCGCGTCGCCGTCCACCCGCGTCAAGACGATGCCGGTCAGGCCGACTTTCTCGTTGAAGCCGCGCGCCACGGTCGCGGCGTCCTGGCCGGTCATGGCGTCGGCCACCAGCAGCGTCTCGCGCGGCTTGGTGGCGTCGCGCACTTGGGCCACCTCGGCCATCAGCGCCTCGTCGATCGCCAGGCGCCCGGCGGTATCCAGCAGCACGACGTCGTAGCCCTCCAGCCTTGCGGCCATCATCGCGCGCTTGGCGATGTCGAGCGGGAGCTGGCCCTGGACCACCGGCAGGGTCTTCACGCCGGCTTGCAGGCCCAGGACCGCCAATTGCTCCTGTGCGGCGGGGCGCTGCGTGTCGAGCGACGCCATCAGCACTTTCTTCTTCTCGCGCTGGGTCAGGCGCAGGCCGATCTTGGCCGTGGTCGTGGTCTTGCCCGAGCCTTGCAGGCCGACCATCAGCACCACCATCGGCGGCGGGGCGTTCAGGTCCAGCTCACCCGCCGGTTCGCCGCCGCCCAGCGTGTGCACCAGCTCGTCGTGGACGATCTTGATGACCATCTGCCCGGGCGTGACCGAGCGCAGCACGTCCTGGCCCAGGGCTTTTTCGCGTGTGCGAGAGATGAAATCCTTCACCGCCGGCAGGGCCGCGTCGGCCTCCAGCAGCGCCACGCGCACCTCGCGCAGGGCTTCGTCCACGTCCTGGGGGCCCAGGGCCGCGCGTTTGCGCAGACGCTCCAGAATCTCGCCCAGTTTACCGGTCAGGCTATCGAACATCCGTCCAAGGCCCTATTGTTTCAGCCGTAACGACCGCCCAAACGCCAACGCGCCAGTGCGCGACACTCGCGGACTGGCGGACATCTGCCCTTTGGGGGAATTCCCCCAGCGAGCGCGGACGCGGGCAGTTTCTGCTGCCTGAAATCGCGGCGGAGACTAGTGGGACGCCTATCCAGCGTCAAGTCCGCGCGAATGCATGCCATTTGCGAATGGCGCTTGGCATTTAGGTGTTTTGTTTGCTAGAAAATGTCTCGTTAAAATTTTACCGTCGGACCAGATACACGCAATAATGGTAAAACACGGTTTATCGACTGCCGACCGCGATCCCGATGTCCTGGCCCGAATTGGCGCGCGCCTGCGCCAAGCGCGCGAACAATCGGGGCTCAGCCAGGGTGAGCTTGCCGCCCGGCTGAATCTGCAGATCGCGCGCGTGGCCAATTTCGAAAGCGGCACCGCGCGGCTGACCGCGCGCGGCCTGTTCGAAATCGCCCGGACCCTGGGCCGGCCGATTGCCTGGTTCTTCGAAGGCCTGCCCGAGGCCACGGTCGGCCAGTCCAATGCCGCTTCGGCGACCCTGGCGCGGCCCAGCCTTACCAGCGAAACCCAGGCGTTGATCGACGCGTTCGAGGGCATTGGCGATTCCGAAACGCGGCGCGACATCATCCGGCTCCTGCGCGCAATTGCCGCGGAGCGTCACGGCCGCCGGTAAAAGCGGGTTTTAGTCAATAATATCCTATCCTTCCGCCGCCGGCCCCACTTCAATCCCATTCCATTGCCGCATCGGGGGAGCGCAAACCAACAGGTTGAAGGGCGCGAAAAACCCGCTATTGTCCCGTTCACTTCCCTGTGACCATCGGCGGCCGTTCCGGCTGCCGATTCCAGGCAACCCCCAATCCATTCGGAGGCAGGATCCCGTGAGCCGTAGACCCGCAGGCGACGCCATCGACGTGCATGTCGGCAAGCGCGTGCGCGAGCGCCGCGTACAGATGGGCATGAGCCAGAAAATCCTGGCCAAGTCCGTCGGCGTCAGCTTCCAGCAGATCCAGAAGAACGAGCGCGGCACCAACCGCATTGGCGCCAGCCGCATGTTCGAACTCAGCAAGGTTCTGGACGTGCCGGTGTCGTTCTTCTTCGACGACCTGCCACCGCAGCCGCCGATCAAATCGGCCATCTCGCGCAAGGCCGCGGCGGAAAACCGCGCCGCCTTCGCCCCCGACCTGATGGGCACCAAGGAAACCACCGACCTGCTGGATTCGTACTACGCCGTGAAAAGCCAGCGCCTGCGCAAGCGGCTGCTCACGTTTATCCGCGGCCTGAACCGCGCCCGCGCCGAATAGGCGCTGTTTCCCGCCGGCTTGCAGCGGCGGCGGGGGCTGGCCCGGGGCGGTTTCCACTTGGCTGGAAACCGCTCTATAACCCAGCCCCATGAACGCCGTTTCGCTTAAAGCCGAGGCTGGCACCGGCCTGAAGTTCGTCAAGATGCACGGCCTGGGCAACGATTTTGTCGTGCTCGACGGCCGCGCCGCGCCGGTTGCGCTCGACGCCGGCAAGGTGCGCGCGATCGCCGACCGCCGGGCCGGCGTGGGCTGCGACCAGTTGTTCGTGCTCGAACGCCCGCGCCAGCCCCAGGCCGACGTGTTCATGCGCATCTACAACAGCGACGGCGGCGAGGTCGCGGCCTGCGGCAACGGCGCGCGCTGCGTGGCCGCGATCGTGATGCGCGAAAAAGGCCGCGAGACCGCGGTGATCGAAACCGCCGCCGGGGCGCTCGACGCGGTGGCAGCACCGGAAGGCCGGGTCACGGTCGATATGGGCCCGGCGCGCCTTGGCTGGCGCGAAATTCCGCTGGCGCGGGACTGCGACACCAATCACGTGCCGGTCGCGGCCGGGCCGCTCAACGACGCGGTCTGCGTCAACATGGGCAACCCGCATGCCGTGTTCTTCGTGCCGGATGCCGAGGCGATCGACATGCGCGCTCTGGGGCCGCTTCTGGAACACGACGCGATGTTTCCCGAACGTGCGAATATCGGCGTGGCGCAGGTTTTGTCGCCGCAGCGCATCCGCCTGCGCGTGTTCGAACGCGGCGCGGGCCTGACACTGGCCTGCGGCACCGGCGCCTGCGCGGCGGGCGTGGCGGGGGTCAGGCGCGGCCTGACCCGGCGCAAAGTCGCCTTGGTCATGGACGGCGGCGAGCTGGATGTGGAATGGCTGGAGGACGGGCACGTGCTGATGACCGGCCCGGTCACGGTCAGCTTCACCGGCACGCTCGATCCCGCGCTGCTGGGATAAACCCGTGCCGGATACCGAGATCATCACCCTGGGTTGCCGGCTCAACGCCTATGAATCGGCGGTCATGCGCGACCTGGCCCAGCGCGCGGGCGCCAGCGACACGGTGATCGTCAATACCTGCGCCGTGACCGCCGAGGCCGAGCGCCAGGCGCGCCAGGCGATCCGCAAGGCGCGCAGGGCGCGGCCGGGGGCCACCATCATCGTCACGGGCTGCGCCGCGCAGATAGCGCCCCAGCGCTTCGCCGCGATGCCCGAGGTCGACCGCGTCGTGGGCAACGCCGAGAAAATGCGCGCCGAGACCTTCGCGCCGATGGCCGCCAGCCCGCGCGTCGCGGTCGCCGACATCATGACCGTGCGCGAAACCGCCGGGCATCTGCTGGGCGGGTTCGAAAACCGCGCCCGCGCCTTCCTTCAGGTGCAGCAGGGCTGCGACCACCGCTGCACCTTCTGCATCATTCCCTATGGCCGTGGGCCCAGCCGCTCGCTGCCCGCCGGTGCTGTCGTGGATCAGGCGCGCGCCTATGCCCAAGCGGGCATCAACGAGATCGTGCTGACCGGCGTCGATCTCACCGCCTATGGCGCCGACCTGCCGGGCAAGCCGACTTTGGGGCAGCTCGCGCGGCGCATCCTGAAGCTGGTTCCCGAGTTGCGGCGCCTGCGCCTGTCTTCGCTCGATCCGGTGGAGATCGACGAAGACTTGTGGCGACTGATCGGCGACGAGCCGCGCCTGATGCCGCATCTGCATCTCTCGGCCCAGGCCGGCGACGACATGATCCTGAAGCGCATGAAGCGCCGTCACCTGCGCGCTGACCTGGTGGCGGTGTGCGAGCGGGCGCGTAAGCTTCGCCCGGGCATCGCTTTCGGCGCCGATCTGATCGCCGGCTTCCCCACGGAAACCGACGCCATGTTCGGCAACACCCTGGGGCTGGTCGCGGAGTGCGATCTCAGCTTCCTGCATGTGTTTCCCTATTCGGCGCGCGTCGGAACGCCAGCCCAGCGCATGAAGCAACTGCCCGGCGGCGTGGTGCGCGATCGCGCCAAGCGGTTGCGCGGAGCAGGGGAAGCTGCGCTAGTCCGCCATCAGGTGCGCCGCGCCGGGACGCTCGACCGCGTGTTGGTGGAGGAACCGGGCAAGGGCCGGGCCGAGGATTACACGGCGGTGCGCCTGGACGGCGCGAACGCGACGCCCGGCAGCGTGATCGAAGCGCGGCTGGAATTCCGGGGCGGCGCGCTCACGGCAAGCGCGGCCGAGCGATCGGCGGCGTGAGCGCGGACGAAACGCGGGGCGGCTGGTTCAAGCGCCTGGCCGCGGGCCTCAAGCGCAGCTCGTCGGCCTTAAGCGACAGCATCGCCGGGGCGCTCACCAAGCGCCGGCTCGACGCCGCGACCCAAAGCCAGCTCGAAGACGCGCTGATCGCCGCCGATCTCGGCCTGGAATCGGCGCATGAACTGGTGCAGCGCATCGCCGCGGGACGCTTTGACAAGGATATTACGGAGACCGAGCTGCGCCAGACCCTGGCGCGCGAGATCGCCGCATTGCTCAAGCCCGCGGAACGTCTGTTCGCCGCCGACCCGGCGCATAAGCCGCATGTGGCGCTTGTGGTGGGCGTCAACGGCAGCGGCAAGACCACCACCATCGGCAAGCTGGCGCATCTCATGCGCTCAGGCGGCAAGCGCGTGACGCTAGCCGCGGGCGACACGTTCCGCGCCGCGGCGGTGGAGCAGTTGCAGGTCTGGGGACAGCGCGCGGGCGTTGCCGTGGTCGCCGGCCCGGCGGGCGGCGACGCGGCCGGCCTGGCGTTCACGGCGTTGGAGCAGGCGAAGCGCGATGGGGCGGATTTGCTGCTGATCGACACGGCCGGGCGCCTGCACAACAAGACCGACTTGATGGAAGAGATGAAGAAGATCGCGCGCGTGCTGGCCAAGCTCGATCCTTCGGCGCCGCACGACGTGCTGTTGGTGCTGGACGCGGGCATCGGGCAGAACGCGCTGCTTCAGGTCGAGACGTTCAAGCAGATGGTCGACATCACGGGGTTGATCGTCACCAAGCTCGACGGCACGGCGCGCGGCGGCGTTCTCGTGGCGCTGGTCCGGCGCTTCGGCCTGCCCGTGGTCGCCGTGGGCGTGGGCGAGGCGATCGACGATCTGCGCCCGTTCGACGCCGATAGTTTCGCGCGCGCGCTGGTCGGCCTGGCGGATTGAGCGAACGGCGATGCAGGCCGAGCTGATCGCCCTGGTCCTGGTCGCGGCGTTCCTGCACGGCATCTGGGGGGCGGCGGGCAAGAACAGCCGCGATCCGGTGATGGCCGCCACCGTGGGCGCGCTGGTGCCGGCCCTGGCCGCGGCGGCGCTGATCCTCATGCGCGGCATCACCGCGCCCTCGGCCTGGGCCTGGCCGTGGATGGCCGCGTCGATCGGGCTGCACCTGCTCTATATCGTCGCCATGCTGCTGGCCTGGCGTTACCTGGCGCTGACCCAGGCCTATCCGATCGCCCGGGCGGGCGCAGCACCCGTCGCCGCCGCGATCGGCGTCGTGTTCTTCGAGCAAACCCTGTCCGAGCCCGCGTTGGCCGGGCTGGCGGCGATCGCCGTGGGCTTGCTGGCGCTCGGCATGGACCGCGCCTTGCTGGGCGGGCGCGGCGTTCTGGGCGCGTTGCTGGCCGTCGTCTCGGCGCTGTGTCTCGGCGGGGCCACGGTGGCCGATTTCGTCGGCCTGCACCGCGCCGATTCCACCCTCGGCTACATCGTCTGGATCAATCTGCTGGAGGGTGCTGTGATCGTGCCGGCGGCGTTGTTCCTGCGCCGCAAGCGCCTCGCGGCGCTGCCCTGGCGCGAGCTGCCGCTGCACGCGGCGACCGGGCTTTGCGCCGCCGCGTCCTATGCGATGGTGCTATGGGCGTTGAGCCTGGCGCCGCTCGCCCCGGTCGCAGCGTTGCGCGAAACCCAGGCGCTGTTCGCGGCCCTGATCGGCGCCGCCTTCATGGGCGAGGCCCTGGGCTGGCGCGGCGCCGCCGCGATCCTGCTGGTCGCCGCGGGCGCGGTCGCGGTCGGGTTCTTCTAGCAATCGCCACTTTCGCCCGGCGCTAACGTTTCGTTAACCATGTCTATTAACGCAGGATCAATCTTGCCGGCCTAGGGTCGGTCCTGCCCGGGTATGTATCCGCCGGGGCATGGACACGATGTCCATCGATCCGAAGCGTCTAGGTATGGACCGCCCCATGACCGCCGTTCTGTCGATTGCCGCCGATATCGCCGCCGGGTTTCCGGCGCGCGGCGATGCGCCCGCGGTCCTGCTCGATCATCTGAGCCAAGGCCAATACCACCTGTTCGAAGCGGGCCTCGCGCGGCGTCTCAATCTGCGCATGGCAGAGGTGCGCCGCATGGTGCATGAACGCGCCGGCGCGCGCCTGGCCGTCGCCTGCCGCGCGGCCGGCTTCACGCGCGACGAATTCCAAAGCGCCTACGGCCTGATCCAATCCTCCCTCGCGCGCATGCCCGCACCGGGCATATGCGGCGCCGATTGGCCGCAGCAACTCGGCACCTTGTTCGAGCTGGTGCGGCCGGGCGACGCCGAAACGGCGCTCAGGCGCTGGCGCCGCGCCATCGCGGCCTAAAGAGCGGGCTTCCACCCCCTTTCGTCCCACGCGGTTTCCTGACACCCTGACGGCGCTGGCCCGTCCTTAACCGGGAATAGTCCCGGCTGGGCGGTGTCAATGGCATCGCGGCGTTCGCGCTGCCGATAGGGGCTATCCCCGTGGCGAACGACGAGCTTAGACAGCTGGTGGTCGACCAGATCCCGCATCTGCGCCGTTACTCGATGGCGCTGGTGGGCAATCGCGACCGGGCCGACGACCTGGTCCAGGACACGTTGGAGCGGGCCTGGAGCCGGCTGAATCTTTGGCGCCGCGACGGCAATTTACGGGCGTGGCTGTTCACCATCATGCACAACCTCAATGCCAATGCCGTGCGCCAAGCCAAACGCCGCCCGCGTCACGATTCGATCGACGAGGTGCTGACCCTGCCCTCGACCCCGGCCAACCAGGAACAGCGGCTAGAGCTCAGCATCCTGTCGCAGGCGGTCGCCGGCCTGCCGGTGGATCAGCGCGCCGTGGTGCTTTTGGTCGGGCTGGAACAGATGCGCTACGAAGAGGTCGCCGGCATTCTCGATCTGCCGCTGGGCACGGTGATGTCGCGGCTGCATCGCGCGCGCGAACGCCTGCGCCGGATGATGGCGGGCGACATGGGCCCGGTGCTCAGGAGGGTCAAGTGACCGACGCCAAGCAGCCGGACCGCGACCAGCTGCACGCGCTGGCCGACGGCCAGCTCGATCCGGCGCGGGCCGAGGAAGTGCGCGCGGCGCTGGCCGACCGGCCCGAGGCGCACAGCGTCGCCGATTACCAGCGCATCAACCAGGGCCTGCACGCACTCTACGATTCGATCCTCGACCAGCCCGTGCCCGAGCGCCTGAAGCGCGGCCCCGCGCCGTGGCGGCTCGGCCGCCGCTGGCTGCGCGCCGCCTCGCTGGCCGCCGCTTGCCTGGCGCTCCTGATCGTGGGGGCGGCCGGCGGCTGGTACGCGCGCGATTCGGTGGTCAAGGGCCGGCAGGAGCAATTGGCGATGGTGCGGCCCGCCGCCGTGGCGCACCGCGTCTATGTCGCCGAGGTGCGCCACCCCGTCGAAGTCGGCGCCGACGAGGAAGAGCACCTGGTGCGGTGGCTGTCGAACCGCCTGAAGCACAAGCTCAAGGCGCCCAAGCTCGATGCCGCCGGGTTCCGCCTGATGGGCGGGCGGCTGCTGCCGGGCGAAACCGGTACCGCCTGCCAGTTCATGTACGAAAACGCGCAAGGCCGCCGCCTGACGCTGTTCATCCGCTCCGACGTCAAGGGCGCGCGCGAAACCGCCTTCCAGTTCGGCCAGGACGATGGCGGCGTCAGCGTGTTCTATTGGATCGACGGGGCGATGGGCTACGCCATCACCGGCCAGATGTCGCGCGACGAGCTGCTGGCCATCGCCAAGAAAGTGTACGAGCAGCTCGAGAGCTAGCGCTGCCCGCCCGGCCCCTTTCGTGGCGTTCGGCCGGATGCCTATCGGCCCATCAGGGCGAGGGCATCGCGCAACGGAGCGTTCGAGATCGTGATCAACGCAGAGAAAGGCGCGCGATCCATCTCCACGATTAGAAGGACGGCGCCCGATACCGAAAGCGCGCCGACCAGCAGCGCCGCAAGCGCCGTGGCATGATGCGGAGACAGCAGGCCGAAGCTCAAGAAGACGAAGGCCAGCCACAATGTCAGCACCATCATGAAGATCGGATTGGTCGCCATGTCCAATTGTTCGATGATGATCAAGCGCGTTTGCATCACGTCGCCGAGAAGCTGCAAGGCGCGCGACTGGAGCCATTCCTGGGGTTTGGTTTGAGGTGTCAACGCCAGGAGGCGGCGCTCTATCTCCTCCAGCTTCGCTCCGGACTGGGAACTGTTGCGCATGGTCGGCTTGGCGCCGCCTTCGGGCCAAACCGCGGCTAGAACCGCCTCGACGAAGCCGCGCAATTGGGCGCGGGTTTCCGCCGTGTCCGCTCCGTAATTCGCCATGGCGTGGTCGAGCAGGACCACCTTCGCCGCGGCGGACCGAAGTCCCTGCTCCTTGGTGTTGAACGAGTCCTTCGCGGAAGCGACCAGCAAGCCCAATACCAGCGCGGCGAGGGTGGCGACGATGCCGGCGGCAAGTTTGATGGCATCGCGCGAATTGTCGGCCCGATGGTGATCCGGCAGATACTTTCCCAAAAACATCCCGAGCAACGCGCTGCCGAAGACGCATGCGAACATCGTGCCGGCGATCCCAACGGCGCTCATCGTTTAGCCCTTCCTTCCGGTCGCTTCCTATTGGCAGCCGCGGTCAGCCGCTCCATGATCGTTCCGTGGCGCACAAAATCAATGCGTCTCGCGGCGTCGCTGGAAGAACAGGCGGATTAAAGTTTTGTCGTCCATGACATCGCCAAGCGAGCGAAAGGCGAAATATGGAATTAGCACCAGCAGCACGACGACGCTTGCCGCAACGGTCTGTTCGAAGGTCCCGCCCGCGATTCCGGCCACCGAATCGGAAATCCCCCTCCCATGAATGGCCCCAACGACGGATTCCTCTATCGCCATCAGGACCAGCAAAAGCACGACAGTGGCGAATGACCTATAGAGCGTCGGCCAAATGAGGGGATGTTTCTTGAATCGGTCGCCAATGTGGAATGCGCGCCCCACCAGCATGAACTTGGCGCATAGCGCGGCCTTGATAGCCGCTAAACCCAGATGCGTGTAAACGACGCCGTGCCCGTGCAAAACCGCGGCCTTTAGATAGATCAGCGCGGCGAAGCAGACATAGAGATAGACCGCGACGATCGCGAATTCTTTCAATTCGCCGATCGCCTTCTCGCGGAATGGCGCTTTCGATCGACTGTCGTTTTTCAATATTGTCTCCGACCAAGCGTACGCTTCATGGAAGAATTGTTTTTGATCATGACTCGGCTGGGACAGTCAATCGGGCAACTCCGATTTATCGCCCAAAAGCTCGAACACCTCGATCGGTCGCGACAGCCCCTTCGGTACGACGTTGCCGACGCTGCGGAAGGCGAACCGGCCGGCGGTGCGCGCGCGAATCGAATCCGAGACGAGGATCTGGGTGCCGTGGTCCTTGTTGAGTTGTTCGAGGCGCGCGGCGACGTTCACCGTAGAGCCCATGGCGGTGTAGCTCATGCGCTCCGGCGAGCCCACGTTGCCGACGAGGGCCTCGCCGGTATGCAGGCCGAAGCGCGTCGGGAACGCCGGCCACCCCTCCGCGCCGAACTCGCGATTGAGGGCGTCGAGGCGGTCGCGGCACGCCAGCGCGGCGGCGCAGGCCTTGGCGACGTGGTCGGCATCCGGCATCGGGGCGTTCCAAAACGCCATGACGGCGTCGCCGATGAATTTGTCCACGGTGCCGTCGTGACGCATGACCGTATCCGTCAGCGCCGCGAGGTAACGCGACATATAACGCATCAGGCGCTCGGGATCTTCGCGGTCGGCGATCGTGGAGAAGCCCGTGATGTCGGTGAACATCAGGGTTATTTCGCGGCGCCTGCCGCCCAGTTCGATCGGCTCGCCGCTTTGTATCAACTGGCGCACCAGTTGCTTGGGAACGAAGCGGCCGAACGCGGCCAGCGCCGCTTTCATGGTATTCGCCGAACGGCCCAGCTCGTCGATCTCGCGGATATGTGAGCCCGGCCACGGCCGCTCGTCGATCTCGAAGTGGCGGATGCGCTCGTTCTCTTGCGCCAGCGACCGGACCTGCCGCGCGACCGCGCGCCCCAGCCACCACACCAGCGGCAGCGTCAGCATCACGACCACCGCCGCGGCGATCAACGTCTGCACGCGGATTGCCTTGATCTTCTGGAAAAACTCATCGGTCGGCGCGATGACCGCTAGATAGGTGGCGGTTGGGAAATGAAGCGGCACCTCCTCGAACGACACGACGAAGTCGCGCCCGCCCACGGTAATCTCGTAGCCGGCGCGCTTCGTATGCTTCCAGTTTTCCACGATCCACAGATGCTCCGCGGCACCAAGGCTTTGCAGGCTCGGCACCGCCGGGGCCTCTCCGGCGGCAGTGTCTTTCATCAATTCGGCCATGCGGGGATGCGCAACCAACCGGCCCTGTTCGTCGAACAGGAACACGATGCCGGTCTGGCCCACCTTTACGTCGTTCAGCGCATTGTTCAAGTCGGTCAACAGAATATCCGCCGCTATCACCCCGCCAATCCCGGAGCCGAGCGGCGCGCGCACGGTATAAAGCGGAACGCGCAGGTAATAGGACATGTAGATATCGATGATCGGGCCGGCTTTTGCATCGAAAGCGCCGATGAACCAGGGGCGCGTGCGCGGATCGTAGTTGTCGTCCGCATCGATCCGCTCCTCCAGGATCGCGCCCTTAGCGTTCAAGAACAGCCTTTTGGTTTTTTGGCGTTCGCCGGCGGTGACGGCGATGATCGTCGCGCGGTAAGCGGCCCCCGCCGGCGGGTTCATTTCCTCGATCTGCCGCCGCGGCACGCTATCCAGCGACGCAAGTTGCAGCCAGCTGCCATCGTCGAAGCCGGCATAGATGCTATAGAGCTGCGGCAATTCGACCAGCGCCGTCAGGAGCTGGGGCAGGCTGGCGTAGGCCTGCTCCTCGCTTTCGATCCAGCGGAACGAGCTGCCGGCGGCCAGCGTATTCACGACCGATTGCACCGGCGCCACCAGTTCCACCGTGCGGCCGACCGCGCGCTTCGATGCCTGATCGACATAGTAGAACGACGTCTCGCGAACGATCTCGCCCGTGCGCATGCCGGTAATCGTCAATAGCGCCAGCGAAAGACCGATGATGATCGACAAGAACAGCGCGGACAGGCCCGTCTGCATCCGCACGCGCCATGAGTGCAGAAAAATTCCAACGCGGGTCATGTGGCCGCTCTCGGCATGCTTGCACCCCACGTTTACCTTGAATAAAAAGCTGAAATTCAAACCGGGACAGTACCATATTCGGCTCGCGAGCGTCCGGTTCCGGCCTATTCCGGCGCTGGCGAAGGCTGCATTCGAGGGCCGCCAGCCCCCCCTTAAGCGACTGTCCGCAGGCTGCCGGCAACGGCGGTTTCGCGCTCACGGCCCGGCCCCATCGCCGCCGATTTCCCATCGTTTCCGCCACCTGCTAAAAATCACCCGCCCACAGGGGCGGGGGGACAGTTCGTGGAATTCATCTTCATGCTGACGCGCGACGACCGCACGGTGGCCGATTGCCTGGCCGTGGCCGATCGCATCGCCCCCCTGGCCGAGCAAGGCCTGCGGCACGTTGGGTTCAAAGACGTAGGCGTGCCTGTGGAGACGCTGCGGAAGCTGCACGCCCGCATCAAGGCGATGGGGGCGATCAGCTACATGGAGGTGGTGAGCACCACCACCGAGGCCTGCCTCACCTCGGCGCGCGCCGCGGCCGATTTGGGCGTCGACTGCCTGCTGGGCGGCACGCAGGTCGACGAGGTGCAGGCGATCCTGGCCGGCACGGGCATCCAGTACTACCCGTTTCCGGGATTCCCGCAGGGCCATCCCACCAAGCTCGGCGGCACGCCGGTGGCTGTCGCCCAGCATTGCCGCGATTTCCTCAATAAGAAATGCGCCGGGGTGGACCTGTTGGCCTATCGCGCCACCGAGGCCGATCCGCTCGATCTCGTGCGCGTCGCCAAGGCGGTGCTGGGCGAGGCATGGTTGATCGTCGCGGGCAGCGTCAATTCACCCGACCGCATCGACGACCTGGCGCGCGCACGGGCCGACGCCTTCACCATCGGCACGGCGGCGTTCGACGGCAGCTTCGCCCCGGGCAAGGGCGGGCTGGTGGAACAGTTGCAGGCGGTCCTGGCGGCCTGCGCCAAAGCCGCCAAATTGCGCTGAGGGGAAACCGATGGCCGAGATGAAACCGCTGGCGGCCGACACGATCGAGAAGCTGAAACGCGCCAGCACCGCCACCATCACCATGCAATTGCTGAAGCGCGGCCTACGCACCGGCGCGATCAAGCACGCCAGGCCGCTCGATCCGAAGCACGTGCGCTGCGTCGGCCCGGCCTTCACCCTGCGCTTCATTCCCATGCGCGAAGACCTGGCCGGCCCGCCCAAGCCCGGCACCATGCTGCCGCACCGCATGGCGGTGGAGGCAGCGCCGCCCGGCTCGGTGCTGGTGATCGATTCCGGCGGCGCCGACAATTGCGGCACGCTGGGCGACATCCTTGTGGCGCGGCTGAAGTCGCGCGGCGTGGCCGGCGTGGTCAGCGACGGGCCGATGCGCGACCAGGCCGGCGTCGTGTCGGTCGGCCTGCCGGTGTTGTGCGTGGGCGCGGCGGCGCCCGCCAGCATGAACCAGATCATGCCGATCGATACCGGCATCCCCATCGGTTGCGGCGGGGCGGCGGTGTTTCCCGGCGATATCGTCGCCACCGACGCCGACGGGGCCGTGGCGATCCCGCGCCACATCGCCGACGAGGTGGCGCGCGACGCGTTCGAGCAGGAGCGGCTGGAGAAATTCGTCCTGCGCGAGGTCAAGAACGGGCGCAGCATCGACGGCCTGTACCCGCCGGGCGACCAGGCGATGGCGGATTACAAGAAATGGCTCGCCCAGGGCGAGCCGGAATGAAGGGGGAGATAACGATGAAACCGATCGCTTGCTCCTGCGGCGCGTTGCATAGCCGCCGTGGATTTTTGGGCCTGGGGCTGGGTGCGGCCGCGCTTGCCGCCATGCCGGGGCGCGCCTCGGCCGCCTATGGCGACTCTGAGTTAATGCTGCTGTCCTGCATGGACCCGCGTTTGGTTCATGCCGTCCACGAACAGATGGAGGCGCGCAAGCTCAGGGGCGAATACAGCCAGGTGGCCTTGGCCGGCGGGCCGGTGGCGGCGGTCGCGCCCGCGTTCAAGAAATGGCAATACGCGATCTGGGACAATCTCGGCGTCACCATCGAGCTGCACAAGATCAAGCGCGTATTCGGCTTGACGCATTTCGATTGCGCCGCGGTCAAGATCGCCTACGGCAACGACGCGGTATTGCCGGCGATGGAGCGCGCCACGCATATCCGCATCCTGCGTGCGTTCAGGATGGAAGTTACCAAGCGCCACCCCACGCTGGGCTGCGAGACCGGCATCATGGCGCTGGACGGCGCGATCGAGATGATCGCGTCTTAGAGGTCAAGCCGCTGCGGGAAACTCGCCCGCGATCCGCTTTGCCGCCGCCAGCGGATCGGCGGCGCGGGTGATCGGCCGGCCGATCACCAGATGCGTGGCGCCCGCGCGCATCGCTTCGGCCGGCGTCATCACGCGCTTCTGGTCGCCCACTTCGGCCCAGACCGGGCGCACGCCCGGCACCATCAGCACGAACTCCCTGCCCATCGCCTTGCGCAGGGCGGCAACCTCGTGCGGCGAGCAGATCACGCCGTCCAGGCCGCAGTCGCGCGCCAGGGCCGCCAGGGCCGCCACGTGCCCGGCCATCCCCAGCTTGGCGAAGCCGACTTGCGCCAGATCGTCGTCGCTAAGGCTTGTGAGCATCGTCACCCCCAGCAGCTTGACGCGCTCCTTGCCCGCTTTGGCCGCTTCTTCCGCCGCCGCGCGCAGCATGGCCTTGCCGCCGGCGGCATGGATGGTGAGGTAGCGGGGTTTCAGCGCGGCCACGGCGCGCACCGCGCCCGCCACGGTGTTGGGAATGTCGTGCAGCTTCAAGTCCAGGAACAGCGGCATCCCGGGGGCTTCGGCCATCACGGCGGTGATACCCGCCGGCCCCTGCGCCGCGAAGAACTCCAGCCCCAGCTTGATGCCGCCGACGCTGCCGCTGAGGCGCCTGGCCCAGGTCTTCGCCTCGCCGAGGTCGGTCGTGTCGATCGCCACGAATACCGGGTTCGCCGTCATGTTGTCCGCTCCACCGCCAATTCCGCCGCCGCCAGGTCTTCTAGCGCGCTGCCCACGGACTTGAACAGGGTGATTTCGTCCGGGCCTCCTCGGCCCCGCTTTTCCCCGCGCGTCAGCTCGAACAAATCCGCCAGAACGTTCTCGGGCTTCAGTATTCCCGATTTCAAGGGCTGCACCACGTCGCCGCCTTCCTTCAGCGCCCCGGCGCGGGTGTCGACGAACACGCTGGACCGGCGTACCGCTTCGTCGTCCGATTCGCGCATTTCAGGCGTGAAGGCCCCGACAAGGTCGAGATGCGCGCCCGGTTTCAGCCATGCGCCCTTGACCAGCGGTTCGCGGCTGAGCGTGGCGCAGGAAACGATGTCGGCCCCGCGCACGGCGGCTTCCAAATCGGCCACGGCTTCGACAGAAAAGGCTTTGCCTTTGATTGTGGCAGCTAGCGCGCGGGCCTTTTCCAGATCGCGGGCCCAGATCAGCACTTTCTCGATCGGCCGTTGCGCGGCATGCGCGCCGATCAAATGCGGGGCCAAGGCCCCGGCGCCGACCATCAGCATCGTGGCCGCGTCTTTGCGCGACAGATAGCGGCTGGCGAGCGCCGAGGCCGACGCGGTGCGCCTAACGGTCAGCGACGGTCCGTCGATCAGCGCCACCGGCTCGCCGGTATTGGCGTCGCCCAGCAGATAGAGGCCCATGACGGCGGGCAGGGCGCGGGCGGTGTTGCCGGGAAACACCGTCACCATCTTCACGCCGAAATGCCCGCCCACCTGCCAGGCCGGCATCAACAGCAGCGTGGCCTCGATCCCGTCCGGCGTCTGCATGGCGTGGTGGTGGCGCACCGGCAGCTCGCAGCCCCGGCGGAACATCAGCTCCAGGCGGCCGGTGAGCGCGGCATAGTCCAGCGCGTTGTGGACCTCGGCCGCGTCGATCCGGCGCATGGGTGCTCTTTAAGTTTCGGCGGCGACGAGCTGGCGGCGGGCGGCTTCGTCCTCGGCCTGCGGCGTCGCGGGCTTGGCCTCGCCCATCCGGCGCTTCAGGTCCTCGATCTCGCCTTCCAGGCGCTTGATCTCACGGGCGCGCTCGCGCAACAGCGCGCGCTTGCGGCCATAGGCCAGCCAGGCCGCCAGCCCACCCAGGAACACGCCGGCCAGGACGCAGGCGAATACGGCCACGTAGACTGGCCCGGTGAGGGTATAGCTCGCCGGCCAGAAGCTGAGGGTTATCCCGCTGCGGTTGGCCAGGGCGAACAGAACCGCGCCCGCCAGCACGGGTATGCCGAGCAACCAAGCCAGGATTTTCTTGAAAACCGAGCCGCGACCTTCAGCCATGCAGCCGCCCGGCGGCCCGTCAGGAGGCTTTTTCGTTCAGACGGTCGCGCAGCTGCTTGCCGGTCTTGAAGAACGGGATGCGCTTGCTGGTCACGGCCACGGTCTCGCCGGTGCGGGGATTGCGCCCCTGGCGCGCGTCGCGCTTTTTCACCGAGAACGCGCCGAACCCGCGCAATTCCACGCGCTGGCTGCGCGCCAGCGCCGCGGAAATCTCGTCGAACACGGTGGCGACGATGCGCTCCACGTCGCGCTGGTACAGATGCGGGTTGCGTTCCGCCAGCCGCAGGATCAGTTCCGATTTGGTCATTGCCCCCGCCTTGCCGCCGGATTTGCCTTGTGGGCCCAAAAGTTAAGACCCCCGCCGCCGGCTTCCCCTTCAGTCAGGGTGCCAAACCGACACCAGCCCGTCAAGTGTAAGTCTCTCGGATAAAAGCCTTTTTCCGCCCATCAGCCAGGACCCGAACAGGCGGTGGAGCAGGGGCAGCTTGCTTTCCGTGGTGTCCAGATCGGCGTCTTCGACCTTCAGTTTGTCGCTGATGCCCTTTTCGGCCTGCAACCATTGCAGGGCCTCGGCCTCGCCGCCGATGGCGTCGATAAGCCCGTTGGCCAGGGCCTGCCGGCCGGTATAGACGCGCCCGTCGGCCAGCGCCTTGACCTTGTCCGGGGCCATCTTGCGCCGCTCCGCCACCATGTCCACGAACATGGCGTAGATGTCGTCGACCACTTCCTTGGTGGCCTTGCGGCCCTCGGCGGTCAGCTTTTCCAAGGGCGACGGCACGCCCTTCAGCGATGTGGATTTGATCGCCTCGGCGTTGACGCCGATCTTCTCCAGAAGCTGGGTGATATCGGTGGTCTGCATCAAAACGCCGATCGACCCGGTCACGGTGCCGGCGCCCGCCAGCAGCCGGTCGCCCGCCAGCGCCACCATGTAGCCGGCCGACGCGGCGGTGGTGTCCATCACCGTGACCACCGGCTTCTTTTCCGCCAGCTTGCGCAACGCCAAGTACAGCCGCTCGCCGCCCACCACCGTGCCGCCGGGGCTGTCGATATGCAGCAGGACGGCTTTCACCCGGCTGCTGTCGCCCAGCTCCCGGATCGCCTTGTCGCGGTCCAGGTCGTGGACGATCACGCCGTCGATCTTGATGCGGGCGATATGCGACTTCGGAATCAGGCCGGTGGTCTTGCCCAGGGCCGTGGCCGCCAGCGCCACCAGCGCCAGCACGCCGACTACCCGCCACGCCGACAGGCGGCGCTTCAAACGCCGCCGGTCGATCGCGTGGTCGGATGCCAGCGTCATGTCGGGCTGGGCGGTTGCGCCGTCTTAGGCGTCTTCTTCCTTGTCGTCGGTCTTTTCCTGCTTGGCCTTCAACGCCGCGCCCAGGATGTCGCCCAGGGCAGCGCCGGAGTCGGACGAGCCGAAATCGGCCATCGCCTGCTTTTCTTCCTCGACCTCGCGCGCCTTGATCGACAGCGTCAGCTTGCGGGTGGCCTTGTCGATGGCGGTGATCTTGGCGTCGACCTTCTCGCCCACGGCGAAGCGGTCGGGGCGCTGCTCGCCGCGGTCGCGCGCCAGGTCGGCCTTGCGGATGAACCCGGGCACGCCGTCGGCCACCGTCACGTCGAGGCCGTTTTCGTGCACGCCGGCCACGGTGCAGGTCACAACCGTTCCCTTGTTCAGCTTGGCCGCGCTCGATTCGAACGGGTCGTTCTGCAGCTGCTTGATGCCCAGGCTGACGCGCTCTTTCTCCACGTCGACGTCCAGCACCTTGACCTTCACCATGTCGTTCTTCTTGTAGGCCTGGATCGCCTGGTCGCCCGGCTTGTCCCACGAAATGTCGCTCAGGTGCACCATGCCGTCGATATCGCCCGGCAGGCCCACGAACAGGCCGAACTCGGTGATGTTCTTGACCTCGCCTTCGAGCTCCGCCCCCGGCGCCTGCTTCTCCAGGAACGCAACCCACGGGTTGGCCAGGCATTGCTTCAGGCCCAGGCTGATGCGGCGCTTCTGCGGATCGACGTCCAGCACCATCACTTCCACTTCCTGGCTGGTCGATACGATTTTGCCGGGGTGGACGTTCTTCTTGGTCCAGCTCATTTCGCTGACATGGACCAGGCCTTCGATGCCCGGCTCCAGCTCCACGAACGCGCCGTAGTCGGTGATGTTGGTCACGCGGCCCGTGAACTTGGCGCTCTTCGGGTATTTGGCGACCACGCCGTCCCACGGATCGGCCTCGAGCTGCTTCATGCCCAGGCTGATGCGCTGGGTCTCGGGGTTGAAGCGGATCACCTGCACGGTGACGTTCTGGCCGATATGCAGCGCGTCCGACGGGTGGTTGATGCGCCGCCAGGCGATGTCGGTGACGTGCAGCAGGCCGTCGACGCCGCCCAAATCCACGAACGCGCCGTAATCGGTGATGTTCTTCACCACGCCCTGCAGCACCTGGCCTTCCTTCAAATTGGCCACCAGCTCCGAGCGCTGCTCGGCGCGGCTTTCCTCCAGCACGGCGCGGCGCGAAACCACGATGTTGCCGCGCGAGCGGTCCATTTTCAAAATCTGGAACGGCTGCGGCGTGCCCATCAGCGGGCCGATGTCGCGCACCGGGCGGATGTCCACCTGGCTTCCGGGCAGGAACGCCACCGCGCCCGACAGGTCGACCGTGAAGCCGCCCTTGACGCGGCCGAAGATCACGCCGGTGACGCGCTGGTTTTCCTGGAACGATTTTTCAAGCTGGGTCCACGATTCCTCGCGCTTGGCCTTCTCGCGCGACAGCATGGCCTCGCCGTTCTTGTCCTCCATCCGCTCGAGGTAGACCTCGACCGTGTCGCCGACGCGCAGCTCGGACATGCGGCCGGGCAGCGCGAATTCGCGCACCGGCACGCGGCCCTCGGATTTCAGGCCCACGTCGATCAGGGCCATGTCGTTCTCGATGGAAACGACGGTGCCTTTCAGCACGCTGCCTTCAAGCCCGTTGCCGGCACCCAGGGTCTCTTCCAAGAGGGCGGCGAAGTTGCTTTTCGGCTTGTTGGGGGATTGCGCAATGGAGGTAGCGGAGCCAGCCATAGGTAAGTGCGTCCTTTCATCTATTCAGGCCGTCCGGTTGTATCCGGCGGTCTTGCCAAAACAATGCTCGCGTTCCGGGACCGGCACGTGCCGGCAGTCGGGCGGCGGGCGGGTTCAATTCGTTCCGGAAACCAGCCGCGATTTGGCGTAGGCCAAGGCGGCGGCAAAGGCGGCGTCGGCGTCCATGAACGTGGTGTCGATCAGGAGCGCGTCTTTCGCCTGGGCCAGGGGTGCGGCGCTGCGCGTGGTATCGCGGGCGTCGCGGTCCTTCAGGTCCCGCAGAACGGCCGGATATATAGCCTCGGCACCCCCACTAAGCAACTCCTTGTGGCGGCGGCTGGCGCGCTCTTCCACCGATGCGGTTATGAACAGCTTAACCCTGGCGTCCGGGCAGATGACCGTGCCGATGTCGCGGCCGTCGATCACCGCCCCGCCAGCACCGTCCGGGGGGTGGGTGGCGAAGCTCCGCTGGTAGTCCACCAGCGCTTTTCGTACCAGGGGCAGGGCTGCCACAAGGCTGGCCAGCCGCTCGGTCCCCTCCGCGCGCAGCGCCGGATCATCGAGATCGGCATCCGTTATGCGGCCCGCCTCGGCTGCGGCTGCCGCCTCTTGGTCCGCGCCGATGCCTGCCCTCGAGCACCGCAATGCCACGGCGCGGTACAGCCGCCCGGAATCCAGATAGGCGAAGTCGAAATGCGCCGCCAGGCGCCGCGCCAGCGTGCCCTTGCCCGACGCTCCCGGGCCGTCCACGGCGATGACGTTATTTGCGGCCACGGCGCTTTTTTGCCCCACGCCGTTTGCCGCCCGCCAACCCAGACGGCGTGGGGCGCCGTCCGCGCTGTTTGGGCTTCGCTTTTTTCTTCGCTGCGGCTTTGGCTTTCGGCTTGGCCAGCAGCGGCCCGGTGATCCTGGCGCCCAGGCCGTTCATCAGCGCGGCGAAGCCCGGGAAGCTGGTGTCGATCATCGTGCCGTCGTCCACCGTCACCGCGCGCCTGGCCGCCAGGCCCAGGACCAGGAACGACATGGCGATGCGGTGGTCCATGTGCGTTTGGACGGTGCCGCCGCCCGGCGGCGGGCCGCCGCTGCCCTCCACGGTCAAACTGTCCTCGCCCATCTCGAATTTCACGCCGTTGGCTTTCAGGCCTTCAGCGATCGCGGCCAGGCGATTGCTTTCTTTCACCTTCAATTCCGCCAGGCCGCGCATCACCGTGCGCCCCCTAGCGCACGCGGCGGCCACGGCCAGGATCGGGTATTCGTCGATCATCGTCGGCGCGCGCTCCGCCGGCACCTCGATGCCGTTCAGCGTTCCGGCGCGCGCCACCAGATCGGCCACCGGCTCGCCGCCCTGCTCGCGCCGGTTCTCCAGCGCGATATCCGCGCCCATTTCCTGCAAGGTGGCCAGAAGCCCGGCGCGCAAGGGGTTGATGCCCACCCCCGGCAGGCGCAAGCGCGACCCCGGCAGCACCAGGGCCGCCACCAGGGCGAACGCGGCCGAGGACGGATCGCGCGGCACATCGACGTCGCGCGCGCGCAGCTCGGGCTGGCCGGTCAGCATGATGCGCCGCCCGCCGCCCGCGATCGTCTCCACCGTCACCTCGGCGCCGAAATGGCGCAGCATGGTTTCGCTGTGATCGCGCGTCGCCTCGGGCTCGATCACCACGGTTTTGCCCGGCGCGTTCAATCCGGCCAGCAGCACGGCGGATTTCACCTGCGCCGACGCCACCGGCAGGCGGTATTCGATCGGCAGCGGCGATTTGGCGCCCACCACCGCCAGCGGCAGCCGCCCGCCCGCCCTAGCGGTGAAGCGCGCGCCGATCCGCTCCAACGGCTCGATCACGCGCGACATGGGGCGGCGCACCAGCGAGGCGTCGCCGGTCATGACAGCCATCAGGTCGTGCGTCGAAATCAGCCCCAACAGCAGGCGCGCGGCGGTGCCGGAATTGCCCATGTCGAGAACTTCGGCTGGCTCGCTAAGGCCCCCCACGCCCACGCCGTCGACAGTCCAGGCACCGCCTTCGTGGCGCTCGATCATGGCGCCCAGGGCGCGGCAGGCCGCCACGGTGCGCAGCACGTCGTCGCCCGCCAGCAAGCCCGATATGCGCGTGCGCCCGACCGCAACCGAGCCCAGCATCAGCGCGCGGTGCGAGATCGACTTGTCGCCGGGCGCCAGCGCCGTGCCGGTGAGCGCGCCCGAGGGGTGGGCCGTCAGCTTGGAGTGATGCGCGTGCAAGGGCCTTTAAATCCCCCTGGAAGCGGGTTTTGGGCGGGGCTCTGTAGCACGGAAAGCCTTGGCGCGGAACGCCGCGGGGCAGGGGCCGTTTTTGCTTTTGACAAGCCCGGTGGAGCATGGCAAGTGCCTGCCATCGCCGCTTGCCCCCAAAGCCCAGGGGCGGGTACGCGCCACCGGGCCCAGCGACGTGCGGGCCTTGAGAACAAGCCGCCCGACCAAACAGGGAGATTGCCAACGTGGCCAAGCCGGAATGGGGCATCAAGCGAACCTGCCAAAGCTGCGCGGCGGTGTTCTACGACCTGAAACGCAGCCCGATCTCTTGCCCGAAATGCGGGGCCCAGTTCGATCCCGAGGCGGTGCTGAAGTCGCGCCGCGGACGCCCGGTGCCGGCCGAGGAGGCCAAGCCCAGCGCCGCCGCGATCGCCGCCGCCGCCGCCGCGGCCGAGGCCACCAAGATCGCCGCCGCCAAGGCCGCGGCCGAGGCGGCCGAGCCCGAAGTGGCGGAAGAGGGCAAAAAGGAAGGCGCCGACGAGGAAGCGGAAGTCCTCGAGGACGCCTCCGACCTCGGCGAGGACGAGGACGATCTGGAAGAGGTCATGGAGAACGTCAAGGACGAGAAGGACGCTTGAAGAACGGAACGCCGCCGCCGGCCCGGCGCTTTTGACACACCGGGCCACTTGTCCTTAATTTCCCGCCGCCGATGGAGTTTCCCAAACCGGCGACGGAGTTTCCGGGGCTGTAGCTCAGTTGGGAGAGCGCTACGATGGCATTGTAGAGGTCAGGGGTTCGATTCCCCTCAGCTCCACCAGTTGGACGGAAGCGCGGCCCGGAAGAAATTCCGGGCCGTTTGCTTTTTTGTGTGGCGGCTCCCCGCGCACAACGAAAAAACCCCGCCCTAGAGGGGCGGGGTTTGAGTGAACAGGGAGGCTTCACCTGATAGAACGAGGGCCGAAGCCGAGGGGCCCAACCGCGGAGGCGATGCACCGATCGCTCGAAGCACCACCGCAACAATCGACAGCGATGCTAGGGCCGCCCAACGCCGCCGCGTAGCACGGAGTCGTCACTGCTTGCATGCCCAGTGCGCATAACACACTGCTGACATGGAAAATTCCCGCTACGGGATAATCTCGAATTTTTGGTCTTGAATTCCGATCCGCGAAGTCGCGTGCTTCTTAGGAGATTGCGCGCCGCTCCGGCTCGCGGCGCGCCCAGCGATCCGCCGGCCTATCTAAAAGTTCAGCGATCCGCGTTTTCGGCGACGTGCCGCACCAGGAAATCGCGCAGCACCGCGATGCGCTTGGAATGGCGCAGCTCTTCGGGATAGACGAAATAGGCCTGCACCGGCGGGCCGGCCAGTTCGGGCAGCACGCGCACGATCGGCGTGTCGGACGGCACCATGTAGGGCGGCAGCGCCGCCACGCCCACGCCGCTGCGCACCGCGCGGTAGATGCCGTAGATGTTGTTGACCCTGAGCGCCGGCCGGCGCGGGCGCTCGGGTGACGCGCCGGCTTCCAGCAGCCAGTTGACGTGCGGCACCGGCAGATGGCTGGTGTCGCCGTACACCACGATGCGGTGGTTGTCCAAATCCTCCGCCCGCTCGGGCGCGCCGTGGCGCTGCACGTAGTCGCGCGAGGCATAGACATGCGCGCTCATGGTGAGCAACGGCCGCTGGATCAAATCGGCCTGGCGCGGCGGCGACATGCGGATCGCGACGTCCGCCTCGCGCATGCCCAAATCCAGCTCCGCGTCGTCCAACAGCAGCGTCAGGTCGATCTCGGGGTAAAGCTCGAGGAACTCGCGCATGCGCGGCGTCAGCCAGGCCGAGCCGAACGCGACCGTGGTGGTGACGGTCAGGGGCCCGCGCGGGCGATCCTTGCTTTCGCTCAGCATCGCCTCGGCCATCGCCAGCTTGTGCACCACGTCGCGCGCCGTGTCGTACAACAGCTCGCCCTGCTCGGTCAGGATCAGCCCACGGGCGTGGCGGTGGAACAGCGGCACCTTCAGGCTTTCTTCCAAGGCGCCGATCTGGCGGCTGACCGCCGATTGGCTGAGGTTCAAAACCTCGCCCGCGTGGGTGAAGCTGCCGGCCTCGGCCACGGCGTGGAACACGCGCAGCTTGTCCCAATCCATCAGCGGGCGGTTGGGCGATCCCGGCGGCCGGTTGTTGTTGGTGTTGTTGGGCATGGGGGCTACTGCGCCGCCCGCATGGCGCCGGCATGGGCTACGCCGGGCGATGATCCGCCCGGCATATTTAAAAGTTGCGCGGCCGGATCAACGGCCGCGGTGGCGGCCAGGAACTTGTCGGCCTCCAGCGCCGCCATGCAGCCCATGCCTGCGGCGGTCACGGCCTGGCGGAATATCTTGTCCTTCACGTCGCCCGCCGCGAACACGCCCGGCACCGACGTGGCGGTGGAATCCGGCGCGGTGCGGATATAGCCCTCGCGGTCCATGTCGAGCTGGCCCTTGAACAGGCCGGTGACCGGATCGTGGCCGATCGCGACGAACACGCCGTCGACCATGAGCTCGCTCGTCTGGCCGGTCTTGGTGTCCTTCAGCCTAACGCCGGTCACGCCTTTGTCGCCGCCCAGAATCTCGTCCACCGCGCCGTTCCAGCGCACCTTGACCTTGGGGTTGGCGAACAGGCGGTCCTGCAAAATCTTTTCCGCGCGGAACGCGTCGCGCCGGTGCACCACGGTAACCTCGGTGGCGAAATGCGTCAGGAACAAGGCTTCCTCGACAGCGGAATTGCCGCCGCCGATCACCGCGACCTTCTTGCCGCGGAAAAAGAACCCGTCGCAGGTGGCGCAGGCCGACACACCGTGGCCGCGCAGCTTGGCTTCGCTGGGAATCCCAAGCCAGCGCGCCTGCGCGCCGGTGGCGACGATCAACGCGTCGCCGGTATAGCGCTCGCCGCTGTCGCCCACGCACACGAACGGTCGCTGCTTCAAATCGCACGACACGATGGTGTCGCCGATCAATTGGGTGCCGACATGCTCGGCCTGTTTCTGGAACTGCTCCATCAGCCACGGGCCCTGCACCACCTCGGCGAAGCCGGGGTAGTTCTCGACATCCGTGGTGATCATCAGCTGCCCGCCGGGCTGGATTCCCTGCACCAGCATGGGCTTCAGGTTTGCGCGCGCGGCATAGATCGCGGCGGTATAACCCGCCGGCCCGCCGCCCAGAATCAATATCTTGCTGTGGTGAGTGTTCGCCATAACCGGATATGGGGAGCCATGCGAAAAGCTGCACCCCTCCTGCCAATACTAAGACGCATGGCAGGGTGGTTACAAGATAGGCGATTGGGGATGGATCGCCGCGTCCGGCGCTTGATAGAAAATTGTTCCCAAAATGGGAAAAGTGGTATCATTTTGTAATGATCATCGCCGGGCGCCTGCTGGTTGAGGGGTATTTCCGGTCGCGACGTGGTAACGCGGGTCTTGCCGCTGCGAAGCGCCAGTTCGATGCATGGCTGGCGGAGGCGTCGGCGGCGAATTGGCGATTGCCCGCCGACATAAAGGCTCGCTATTCGACAGCCAGCATCGTCGCGGGCAACCGTGTTGTGTTCAACATTTCGGGCAACAACTATCGCCTGGTGGTCAAGGTCAACTATCCGTTCGGCGTGGTCGAAATACGATTCTTCGGCACTCACGCGGAATACGACCGGATAAAAGCGGAGACGGTGTGATGAAATCCGAGCTGATCGTGATCGAGGGCGAGGCCGACTATGCCGCCGCCAAGGAATTGCTGGCGTCGCTGATGGATGCGCGCGGCCGCGCCGATGGCGCACGCCTGCGGGCGCAAGCTGCGCTCATCGCCGCGTACGAATCGCAGATAGCCCCACCGCGCCCGACCGATCCGATCGAAGCAATCCGGTTCCGCATGGACCAGATGGGCCTAAAGCCCGCCGATCTGGTAAGCATCATCGGGTCGCGCTCGAAGGTTTCGGAAGTGCTGCGCGGCAAGCGGACCCTGTCTTTGCCGATGATCCGGCGGCTGCACGCGCGGCTGGGCGTGCCGGCGGAAGTGCTGATCCGGGCGGCATAGCGGTGTCGGGCCGTTAGAACCCGAACATGTGGTCGAGCGAGAAGCGCCCGTCCTGGGCGGCAAGCCCGTGATAGCCGAACAGGCGGCACGTGGTGTCGCGCACCACGGCATAGCCGCGCTCGCCTGCGGCCTTGCGCTCCCCGGGCGTGAACCGCTCGCTCGCGCGCCAGAACAGCGACCCACCGCAGGGGATTTGTACCGCGTGCTTGGCCAGTTCCTTACCGTCGCCGTCGTACAGCAGCAACTCGGTCGCCGACTTTCCATGCCACGGCGTCGAGGCGGGATAGATCAGGTGGCACAAGGTATCAAAGGGTTCGGGGCCTAAGCGCAGGAACAATCGCGTGCTCAGGCCCGGCGCGCGGCCGGCATAGGATTGCGGCTCGTTCCTGTAGGTCAGCACCGTGTTGAAGATATGCGCGCCGAAGCTGGTTTCGGCCGCGTGGCCGCCCTGGCGGCGCTCATAGCGGAACAGCCCGTGCAGCCAGCCATCGGCCGCGCCGCCGTCCGCCAGGTCGTAGACCAGCTCCATGTGGCCCCAGTCCGCGCCGCCGTTCAACGACGCACCACTAGCGCGCAACAGCTCGTCGGCCTCAACCGCCACGCTGTCCCGGCGTTTCAGTTTGCCGAAGCGGTGCCGTGCCACCTCGCGCCCCGTGCTGTCGTACAGCAGCGCCGCGACCGGCAACTCGGTCTGGCAGGTCGCCATCGGCGTGGGCAATGCCGAGCTGCGCCAGTCCTTCATGGGCAGCACCGGGGCGGGCAGCAGATAGCCCTTGCCCATCAGGTTGCTGAGGTCCGCGATCCGCGGATCGGGCTTCAGATCCTCGCGCTCGACGTTCGGGTGCGCGATGCGCCGGCGGCCCTTGTGCGCAGGACCAGTGTCGATCACCTCGTAGCGCGGGCGCACGAAATGTTTGCCCGCGCGGATTTCGATCTGCTGCGGCCATCTGGCGGCGGGCAACAGCTCGGCCACGTCCAGTGCATAAGAACCGAAAGCCGGCACTTCACGCTGCATATAGGCTATCTGCGCGTCGCCCATCAGGTTCAAACCAACCGCGCCTTTGGGAATCGGGCAGCAATGGCTGTTTTGCACCCACAACACCACGCGCTCGTTTTCGCGCGGCGCGGGCAGTCCGGCATAAAGATCGGACGGCCAGGCATTGGCGTCGTGCGTGCACGACAGCGACCCGGCGCCGTTCAGGCTGTAGGTATCCAGCGCGTATTTGACGATATCGTGCCCGCGCCCGTTGATAACGTGCAGCAGCAATTGCCCGGTGAATTCCGGCAGGTTGAAGCGCTGGCGCACTTCGCGGCTGTCGATCGTGAAGCCGGCCACCAGGTCGGGCAGAGTTTCTTCCCAGGTGGCGATGCGTTTCCCCGCGGCGTCGAACAGCGCCAGCCACAGCTTGACGTTCTTGGCGCCGTAACCCGCCCAGTAATTCGCCGTGACCAGCCGCGTGTGCATGAAGTCCTGGTCGCGGAAGAAGGCGAAGTTGGTGGCGAAGTTCAGCGGATCGAGATAGCGCTGCGGTACGGTCAGGAATTCCGGCGACAGCTTGGCGTCGTCCAGTGTGGCGACCACCGCACTGGCGGGAAGCAAATGCCTGACATGATCGACGAAACGCTGCGCATCGAACGCCGCCACCAGCACCGCTTTGGCGTTGGCGCCCTGCAAATCGGTGACGGGCTGCACGGCGTGGCCAAGGCGCGTCTGCCCTAAGTCGGCAAGGTCCTGCACGAATACGCCGGCGATTTTCAGCGCGCCGAGATCGTGCAAGGCAGAGACCGTCGGGAGGAATCCCAGGGGATCGTAGACCGCCACCGGCCCGGCCTTCGCCAGTTTTGCAATCAACGCCGCCAGGCGTTCCGCGCCCAACGGGTGGCCCAGCGCCTTGAACAGCGCGTTGCCACCGGTCTGGTTGGAAAACGTATCGATGCGCAGCGCCATGTCCTACGCCGCCTGTCCGTGATGCGCCGTACCGTTGCGACGCAGCTTCTTGGTCGCGGCCGATAGCCAGTGCCGGCCCTGCTCCCAGGCGCATTGCACGCGGCTGTCGATCCAGTTGAGCTGGATCGCGCGGCGCTGGCCGATGAAGGGCTTGTGCCCGTGCCACGCATTGTCCGTGCAGCGGAATACCAGCAGCGTGCCCATCTCGGGCGAGATTTCCTCGGCGTAGTTCTCAAGGTCGCCGCGCCCGCGCAGCACGCGCAGCCAACCCGCGCGGTCCTGCCAGCCGGGGTTGAGGTACAACAGCGCCGTCATCACCTTGCCGGCGCGGTCGTAATGGATGCGCCCGTCGCGCTGGCCGGTCTGTCCGCGCACGGTCAGCAGCACCGGCAGCGACGACAGATCGACGGCGAATTTTCCGCCCAACGCCGCGGCCAGCTCGGGCCCGCGCAGCGCGTCCATCAACGCGCCGAAAGCAGGGCCGTAACTGAGCGACGCCGGCACGTAACTGCCCGTGTCGTCGATCCGGGGAAAATCGCGCTCGATGGCCTCAGCGGCCTCGGGGCGGATGAAGCCCGGCACGACGACATACTCATACGGCTCGCGCTTCACGGGCGTCCGGCCCAGCGCGTCCAAATCCAGGGGGGTCATGGGGTTTGGGTATAAGGGGATTGCGGCGCCAAGGCAACGCGAACAGTTAATTGCCAATATAAATCAAAGCTTAAGCCTGTGCTTGGCCTCGGCCGCGGCGCGCGCCGTGTCGTTCAGCGGCTGGTAGCTCCAGCTTTCCAGCCGCCCGGTGAAGGGGCGGGTATAGCCGTCGCGCATCAGCTCGCTGTGGAAGCGGTCGAACTTGGCCGAGCCGCCCTCCAGCGCCGCGACGTGCACCGGCTTGCCGCTGGCCAGGGCTTCGCTGACCATGTTCACGGAATCCGACGTCACGATCACCGCGTCGGCCAGCCCCAGGAACCCGAAAAACGGATTGTCGCCCCTGCCGTCCCACACATAGGCGGGCAGGCCCTCCAGGCGCGCTCGGATCAGCGCCTCGGCTTCCGCGTCGGTGCGGCGTGAGGTCGTGACCATCAGCCCGGCATGGTCGCGCTTGCATAAGGTGGCGAGTTGCTGGGCGAAGCCGGCCGCGAATTCCGGCGTCAGGCGGTGCGCGCCGCTGTTGCCGCCGATCAGCACCGCCACCCTGGGCTTGGGCAGATGCGCGAAGCGTCCGGCCCATTGCATCGCCGCCTGGTCCAGCCGTTCGCGCGTCACGCGGTTGACAGCACCCCGCACGGTCAACACGTTGGGGCCGCCGAGCCCGTCATGCATCGGCGCCACCACCAGGTCGAAGCCGCCGGCGCCGTATTGCGGGCGCTGCACATAGATCGCCTTGGTGCGCCCGGCGGATTGCCGGCGGATCGCCAGGGCCGGCCAGATCACCTTCGATCCGCAGGCCACGACGATATCCGGCCAGGGCGGCGCCAAGCTGTCGCCGGAAGACGCCAGGGCATGCAGCGGGTTCAGCCAGAACAGCGGCGACAGATAATAGAATTTTCCGCGCGGGCGGATGGTTTTCAGGACCGGCGCGAAACCCATCGCCTCGGCGAAGCCGCTGGCCTGGTTCAGCATGCCGATGCCGCCATCCGTCAGCACCCAGCAGACGCGCCCGGTCATGCCGCGTTGCGGCCCCGGTTCAGGCGCGAGATATTTTCTATCGTGCGCGCGCAGGCCTGGGCGGCCTCGGCGCCCTTCACCGTGAAATGCTCGTGGAAGAACCGGCGGTGCTCCTCGTGCCCGTGGAAATTCCGCGGCGTCAGCACGGCCGAGATCACCGGCACCTCGGTTTCCAGTTGCACCTGCATCAATCCGCCGATCACTGCCTCGGCGACGAATTCGTGGCGATAGATGCCGCCATCCACCACCAGCCCCGAGGCGACGATCGCCGCGTAGCGTCCGCTTTTCGCCAGCAGCTTCGCCTGCAACGGAATCTCGAAACTCCCCGGCACTTCGTAAAGATCGATGCAGCCGGCGCCGTAGCCAGATTTCGCCATCGCCGCGATAAACGACGCGCGGCACTGGTCGACGATTTCCTTGTGCCAGCACGCCTGGATAAACGCGATGCGAACGGCGTTTTGTGGTTGCTTGCGCGCGGTCTGATTCATCGTCTTGTCTCCTTAACACGGACGGGACATGAATCAGGGCGCGACGGGCCGACGGCCCCTTAGCGCCGGTATCGCCCGGCGGCAAGGCCATCAGCCCAGTTCTCTTCCATCCGGACTGTAACCGTCGGCCCCGGGATCGCACCGGGTCTGCTGACCCCGACGGCCGTGTCACGGCCGCCGGGCGCTCGCGGGCTAAGGCGATTTCTCGCCATCACCGCCGGTGGGGACTTCCGCCCCGCCCTGAGAACTGTACTTCCCTTAGCAACTGTTGCCGGACGTTGCAATTCGCACGCGGCGGCGCGAGTACCCGCGCCATTGCATTTCATGGTGGGCTATGGCAAGTCGCGCGCATGGCCGGTTTCAAAACCTTGGACGATATCGTCGTGGCCGGAAAGCGCGTGATCCTGCGCGCCGACCTCAACGTGCCGATGCGCGACGGCAAGGTCGCGGACCTAACGCGCATCGAACGCCTGGCCCCCACGATTCGCGAGCTGGCGGACAAGGGCGCCCGGGTAATCGTGATCTCGCATTTCGACCGGCCCAAGGGCAAAATCGTGCCGGCGATGTCGCTCCGGCCCCTGGCCGATGCGCTGGGTCAGGCGCTGGGCAGGCGCGTGGCCTTCGCCGGGGATTGCGTGGGGCCGATGGCCTTGGCCGTTGTCCAGGGTTTGCACAACGGCGAGGTGGCGCTCCTGGAAAACCTGCGCTTCCACGCCGGGGAAGAAGCCAACGATTCGGGCTTCGCCAGTGAACTCGCGTCCCTCGGCGATCTCTATGTCGACGACGCGTTCTCCTGCGCGCACCGCGCCCATGCCTCCACATCAGCCATCGCCGCGTTGCTGCCCTCGGCTGCCGGGCGGCTGATGCAAGAGGAGCTGGAGCACTTGTCGCGGGCGCTGGAAAACCCGGCCAGGCCGGTCGCGGCGTTGGTGGGCGGCGCCAAGATTTCCACCAAGCTCGATCTTCTCGGCAATCTGGTGGCGAAGGTGGACAAACTCGTGATCGGCGGCGGCATGGCCAACACGTTCCTCAACGCGCTGGGCATCGGCGTGGGCAAAAGCCTGTGCGAGAAAGACCTGGCGGATACCGCGCGCAAAATTCTCGACGCGGCCAAGAAGAAAGGCTGCGCCGTGCTGCTGCCCGTCGATGCCGTGGTCGCGGCGGAATTCAAGCAAGGCTCGCCCGCAACGACCGTGGATATAGCGTCAGTGCCCGCCGACAAGATGATCCTGGATATCGGCCCCAAGACGATTGCCTTACTGAAACGTGAAATCGAAACGTGCAAGACAGCGGTATGGAACGGGCCGCTCGGTGCGTTCGAGGTAAAGCCGTTCGACCGGGGCACGGTCGAGATCGCGTGCCACGTCGCCCAGTTGTCGCAAGCCGGCAAGCTGCTCAGCGTGGCGGGTGGCGGCGATACGGTCGCGGCGCTGCGCGCGGCCGGGGTGGCGGAGCAATTCTCCTACGTCTCCACCGCCGGCGGCGCGTTTTTGGAGTGGCTCGAAGGCAAGGAGCTTCCCGGCGTCGCGGCGCTCAAGCGCTAGGAAGGGCCGCGCCGCCCTGCGTCACGCCTTGCCGCAATACGCCTCGATGCGATAGCCGTCGGGATCGACCACGAAAGCGGCATAGTAATGGCCGCTGTATTCCGTGCGCCGTCCCGGCTTGCCGTTGTCCGTGCCGCCGGCCTTCAGCGCGGCTTCATGGAACTTGTCCACGCCCATGCGGGTCGGCGCGCTGAAGCAGAAATGCAGGCCCGATTTGTCGTCGGGCTTCACCGGCCGGTCGGTCAGGCCCAGCCACAGGCTCACCGCCTTCCTGCCGTACCCCAGCGACGCGTCGCCGGTGCTCAAGCGCTTGTAGCCCAAGGGCTTCAGCGCCGCGTCGTAGAAACGCTGCGCCTTCTTGATGTCGCGTACGCCGATGGAAACGTGGTCGATCATTGGCACGATGGTCTCCCAGCCGTTATAACCGTGTTGATGGTTATAAACGTGCCTGGAGGGGCGGCGCTTGTCAACCCCCTTCCCGGTTAGTAAGCAGGGGGCATGGGCCGTTCCGCCGCCGCATCCGCCACCCAGCTCGCCGCCGCTGCGCCGCCGGGCCTGTGCCTGGATTTCGCCAACACGCGCTATTGGCGCGGCACGAAGCAGCCGACGGAGACGCTGGGCGCGCCCGGCGATCTTTTGGGCTGGTTCAAGGCGTCGAGCGGGGTGGACGCAAGCACGCTCGGCGTCTTGCGCGCTGAATGGCGCCGCTCCCCGCAGGCCGGCCGAACGGATTTCGCCGCGGCGATCGACTTGCGCGAGGCGATCTTCCGCATCTTCGCCGCATCGTCCGGCGGGGGCGTGCCCATCGCGGGCGATCTCGACCGGCTCAACGCGGCGCTGGCTCAGGCGCCGCAACGCCGGCGGCTCGGCCGCGGCAAGCACCGCTTCGCCTGGGAGGTGGGCGGCGCGCCCCTGGCGCGCATGCTCGCCCCGGTGCTGTGGTCGGCGGGCGATCTGCTGGCCGGGCCGGGCATCGCGCGCCTGCGGCAATGCGCCAACCCGGCATGCCAGTGGCTGTTCCTCGACGACAGCAAAAGCGGCACGCGGCGCTGGTGCGCGATGAGCGCCTGCGGCAACCGCGCCAAGGCGCACCGGCATTATCTCAAGCGCAAAAAGGGGTAGCGCCGGGAATGCGCCGCGGCGCTACGCGCCAAGCCCTACCCGCACCAGCCCGTTCGCGATTTGCCGTCATAGGGCCGCGCGAGATGCAGGGCGACCAGCGCGTTGGCCAGGTCGGTGCCGTCCTGCGCCGCCACGCGCGCCAGCACGCGCCCGCCGTATTTGTCGTAGCGCACGTCGCTTAAAGTCACGTCGCTGTCGCCCACCATCAGCGCCAGCGTTTCGCGCGCCTTGATCGCCGCGTCGCGCTCGGCCGCGCATTTGCCCTTCAGCTCCGGCGCGTCGATGCCCACAAGGCGCACATGGATGTCCACGTCCTGCCCCAGCCAGATGCGCGCCTGCACCGCCAATGTGTCGCCGTCGATCACTCCGGTCACGCGCGCGCGGATCGGGCCGGGCAGGGTTTCGGCCGCACGGCCGGCGTGGCCGTAAATCCCCGCGGCCAGCGCCAGCAGCAGGATGGCCGCCGACGGCAAAACGATGCGTGCTCGCATTGCGGTTACATACCACAGGAAAGACGACCAATTATCTATAAGACGAGTCTAGCGCAGACGCCAGAACATAACAAGAACTACACGGCACTCTCGGCCATGCCGGATCAAAAATCGCTGACCCGGCCCTTACGCTCCCAATCGCCATAGCGCGTGGGTTCCGGCCCCTCGGGCCCGCCGATTTCCTTCACTTTGCCGGGCGGCTTTTTTGCGTCGGCGCCGGTTTTGGGCGCGGCTGGTTTGCCGTCTGGCGCTGCGGGGGGCTTGGGCTTGTCGCGCATGCGCGCAAGTATGGCCGGAAACCGCGCCCTTGGGGACCATGAAATCGGCGTAACCCGCCCCCAAGCGGATTGATCCCAGCCGGTTTATTCTTACTTATGGGCTGACGTCCGGCATCAAGCCCGGGCGCGCGTGGGGAGTACCCGGCAATGAACTATTTGAAGACCGGCATGTTGCTGGCGGCGCTGACCGCGTTTTTCCTCGCCATCGGCTATGCGATCGGCGGCGAGGGCGGCATGTTGATCGCGCTGTTGTTCGCCGGCGGCATGAATCTGTTCGCGTACTGGAACGCGGACAAGATGGTGCTGTCGATGTATGGCGCGCGGCAGGTCGACGCGCAGACCGCGCCCGAATTCTACGGCATCGTGCAGGAGCTGGCCGGGCGCGCCGGCCTGCCCATGCCCAAGGTGTTCCTGATCGACGAGGAACAGCCCAACGCCTTCGCCACCGGCCGCAATCCCGCGAACGCCTCGGTCGCGGCGACCGCCGGCCTTCTGCGCCTGCTCACCCGTGACGAGATCGCCGGGGTGATGGCGCATGAGCTGGCGCATGTCCGCAACCGCGACACCCTGATCATGACCGTCACCGCCACCATCGCCGGGGCGATCGGCATGCTGGCGAACTTCGCGTTCATCTTTGGCGGATCGCGCGACGAGCGCGGCGGCAACCCGCTCGGCATCGTCGGGGTGATCCTGGCGATGGTGGTGGCTCCGCTCGCGGCCTTCCTGGTGCAGTCGGCGATCAGCCGCACTAGGGAATATTCGGCCGACCGCATCGGCGGCCAGATCGCGGGCAACCCTATGGCCCTGGCCGCGGCCTTGAAGAAGATCGAGCACTATGTGCACCAGGCGCCGAGCGAGGCGGCGGAGCGCAATCCCGCCACGGCGCATCTGTTCATCATCAACCCGCTGTCGGGCGGGCGCATGGACAGTTTGTTCTCGACCCATCCCGCCACCGACAACCGCGTCGCGGCCTTAAGCGAGCTCGCGCGGGAAATGGGCACGGCGGGCACGACACCCGACATGCCCGAGATCGCGCAAGCGCTAGCGCGTGCCGCATCGGCCGATCCGCATCAAGCCGCCGTGTCGGGCTGGCGGCGCGGCTCGGTGCCCTCCAGTGGCCGTCTGCGCCGGCCCTGGGGATGACGCCGGATCAACCCAGCGCCGCTTCGCCTCCGGCTGAGCCATCCGTTTCCGCCCGAACCATCGCGCTGGAGGTCGTCTCCGGCGCGCTTCGGCGCGGCCGGGCGATGGACGAAGACCCGCAAGGGCTGATGCAGCTCGAGGCGCGCGACCGCGCCTTCGCCCGCGCCATCGCCGCGATGACGCTCAGGCGCCTGGGCCAGATCGACAACCTGATCGCCCAATGCGTCGAGCGCGCCATTCCGCACAGCGATTTCGTGGTGCAGGACATATTGCGCATCGCGGTGGCGCAGCTCGTGTTCCTCGGCACCGCCGCCCATGCCGCGGTCAGCACGGCGGTCGACCTGGTGGGCGCGCGCGGCCGGCCGCGCTATGCCGGCCTCGTCAACGCCGTGCTGCGGCGTCTCGCGCGCGAGGGGGCGGCGATGCTGCACGCGCAGGACGAAGCGCTGCTCAACACTCCGCATCATTTCTGGCAAGGCTGGATCGCGGCCTACGGCGAGGAGACGGCGCGCGCCATCGCCCGGGCGCATCTGAAAGAACCCCCCTTGGATTTGTCGGCGAAGTCCGACGCGGCGGATTGGGCGGCGAAACTCGAAGCCGAGCTTCTGCCTATTGGTACGCTACGGCGGAAAACCGGCGGCGCCATTTCCGATCTCCCGGGTTTCGCCGAGGGCGCGTGGTGGGTGCAGGACGCGGCGGCATCGCTGCCCGTGAAACTCCTGGGCGATGTCGCGGGCAAGACCGTGATCGATCTGTGCGCCGCACCGGGCGGCAAGACCATGCAGCTCGCTTCGCTGGGCGCTAGGCCCGTCGCGGTCGATATCTCGGCCAAGCGTTTGCAGCGCGTGAAAGAAAATCTCGACCGCGTGGGTCTCGCCGCCGACCTAGTGGAAGCCGACGCGGCAACCTGGCAGCCGCCCGCGCCCGCGTCGCACGTCTTGCTCGACGCGCCGTGCACCGCCACGGGCACGATCCGCCGCCATCCCGACATTCAGCGCCTCAAAACCAGGGCGGATATCGAGCGCCTGTCGGCGACGCAGGATCGCTTGCTCGCCAACGCCGTCCAAATGCTGGCGCCCGGCGGGGTGCTGGTGTACGCGGTCTGCTCGCTCGAGCCCGAGGAGGGCCTGGCGCGGATCAACGCGCTGCTCAGGCGCGACGGGACTTTGCGCCGCCTGACCGTGACGCCCCGGGAAATCGGCGGGCTGACCGAGGCGATCTCGCCGCAGGGCGATCTGCGCACGCTGCCCAGTCATTGGGCGGATAAAGGCGGGATGGACGGGTTCTACGCCGCGCGGCTCACGAAAAAAGGCTGACCCGCGTCTACTGCACTTTCCGGTAATACAGCGTGCAGTCGCGGTCGAAAACGCGGCCTTTGGCGATGAACACGCCGTTTTCTTCCTTGCCCTGGAACGACATCGAATAGCCGTAGCCCGTGCGTGTATTAGCGCCCGATCCGCTGATGTTGACCTTGCCGCCAAGCTCGACCGTTCCGAACAGCTCTTCGGAGAAGCCCGGATCCTCGAACTTTCCGGTCAGTTTGCCCTGCTTGACCGCGAACACGCGGCTCATCGTGCTGAACGCGCCCAAGCCGGCGCGCGCCGACATGCCGCAGGAAAAGGTTCCGTGCCAGATGCCGTCGACCCCGCCGGACAGGGCGGCGGCAGCCGGTGCGGCGGCGACCTGGGTTCTCGACAGCAGGTAATCCAGGCGCACCGCGGCGTCCCCGGAATAGGTGCCGCTGGGATATTGCGCGAGGAAGCTGCGAAACGCCTCCGGGTCGTTTAAATTGAAGGTCCGCGCCCACAGCTCGTCCTCGCTCTCGCCCGGCTTCGCCACGGGTTTGGCCGGCTGGGCGGGAGCGGGGGCCGGCGCGGCCGGAGCAGGCGCGGAAGCAGGGGCCGGAGCGGGCGGCGCGGCCGCCTGGGGCTTCGCCTTGACCTTGCTCAGCGTCGAAATCTTGAACCGCGCCGCCTCAGCGTTGACACCGTTCGGATATTTCTCCAGGAACATCTCGAAGATCGCCGGATCGCTCGACGCCTTGATCAGATCCCACACCGCTTCTTCCTTGGCGGCGGCCGAGGGTGGTGGCGGGACGGCCGGCGGCAGCGCGGCGATGCGCTGTTTCTCCGCGGCCGACTTGATCTTGGCGCGCGCCAGCCTGGCGAAAATGCCGTTCGGGTAGCGCTCGAGATAGGCGTTGAGCACGCCGGGATCGTCGTTCGCCTTGACCGAGTCCCAGAACACCATCTCCTTCTCGGCCTCGCTCGGGCCCGCCGGCGGGGCCACCACCTTGGGCGCCTCGATGAAATAGAAGCTGCCTGTGAGCGACGATGCCTCCCACGGCGTCTGCGCGTCGTTGGTCTCGCGCGACACATCGACGCGCACGCGCTTGAACACGTCCTCGATCGGCAGGCCCGTGGTCTTGATCGCGTCCAGAAGCTTCGCGGTGTAGATGCCGTTGGCGCCGTCGCCGTCCGCGGCCACCGTGCCCGGCGCGGTGGCATAGGCGATCAGCGTACCCTTGGGCGCGTTGATCTGCGCCAGGCCGCCGGCGCGGCTGCGAAAGCGCCGCTCGAACGGGTTGTTGCGGCAGGCGTCCAGCACCAACAGGTTCATGTCGCTGTTGCTCGCCGCCATCTGGTCCAGCACCAGGTCGACGTCGAGCGCCTCCAGCCGCGCCCGCGACTCCGACGTGATGGTGGCGTCCACCGGCACCAGGAAGTTGCGGCCGTTCACCTGCATACCGTGCCCGGCGAAATAGAACAGCGCCACCGAGCCCGCGTTCAATAGGTCGCCGAACTCGCCGACCGCGCGCTCCATCTGCTGCTTGGTGGCGTTCTCGCGCGCGACGACGTGGAAGCCGAGCTGCTTCAGCGTCGCGGCCATCGCCCGCGCGTCGTTGACCGGGTTTTTAAGCGTCCCGCCTTCCTTGTAGGCGCCGTTGCCGATCACCAGCGCGACGCGCTTGGGCGCCTGGGCATCGGCATCGCCCGCAAAGGCCAACACCCCCAGGCCCAGCATCAGGGCGGCGCCTAAGGATTTGGGCGACAGGCTCGACATAATGTTCCGGCCCCCCGCCGGACTTGATCGCAAAGCCCAGCATAATACCGGTCCCGGCCCAGGGCAAAGATACCTAACCCGTGCGCCCGCGCGCGGCTTGCCCTTCGGGATTCCAAGGTGTTAGGTAGGCCGGCATGCAGCAGCCAACCCGCATCGCCCCGTCGATCCTGTCGGCCGATTTCGCCCGCCTGGGCGAGGAATTGCGCGCGGTCGACCAGGCCGGGGCCGATTACATCCATATCGACGTGATGGATGGGCACTTCGTTCCCAATTTGACGATCGGGCCGGCGGTGGTGAAAGCCCTGCGCCCGCACAGCAAGAAACCGTTCGACGTGCATCTGATGATCGCGCCCGTGGACGCCTATATCCCGGCCTTCGCCCAGGCGGGCGCCGACATCATCTCGGTGCATCCCGAATCCGGCCCGCATCTGCACCGCACGGTCCAGTTGATCCGCCAGCTCGGCAAAAAGCCGGGCGTGGTGTTGAATCCCGGCACGCCGGCATCGGCGGTCGAGAGCGTCTTGCGCGACGTCGACATGGTGCTGGTGATGAGCGTCAATCCCGGCTTCGGCGGCCAGGCCTTCATTCCCTCGGCGCTCGACAAGCTCAAGGTCCTGCGCCGGATGATCGATGCGGCGGGCCGCAAGATCGATCTGTCGGTCGACGGCGGCATCAACGCCGATACCGCCCAGCGCGCGGTCGCTGCCGGCGCCGACGTGCTGGTGGCCGGCACGGCGACCTTCGACGGCGGACCCAGCACCTACGCCGCCAATATCCGCCGGCTGCGCGGCGGTCCGTAACCAAGCGATGGCGCTGACCCTCGGCGCGCGTCCGGTCGGCCGGCATTTGTCGCGGGCCTGGTATCGGCTGCGCCTGCCGCTGTTCGCCAGTCCGCTTTACCGCGCCATGCTCGGCGGTCCGCCCGCGTTCCAGCTCGCGGTCGTGCCGCCGGATCCCTGGCCGGGCGACGCCGACCGGGGCGCGGCGATTCTCGCCGGCACGTTTCCCCTGGCGCATGAAGTGCTCAGCGCCGAGGGCGACAAGATCTGGGACAAGCCGGGCGCCTCGCGCGAATGGCTCGACGCGCTGCATTCCTTCCGCTGGCTCAGCGACCTACGCACGCTCGGCGGCGGTGCCGCGCGGCGGCGCGCGCGCGAACTGGTGGCGGGCTGGTGCCGGCGCTATCGCTGGTGGGACGCCACCGCGTGGCGGCCCCCGGTCCTAGCGCAGCGCATCGCCGCGTGGCTCGGCCATTACGAATTCGTCGCCGCCTCGGCCGACGACGAATTGCGCGCGCGGTTCTTCCGCGTGCTGCTGCGCCAGCTCAAGCATCTCGACCGCGTGGCGGGGGCGGCGCCCGATTCCATCGACCGCCTGGCCGCGGCCAAGGCGTTGGTGATGGCCGGCATCGCCTTGCCCGAAGACGCGCCGCGCCTGGGCTCGGGCATGCGGCGGCTGGAGAAAATCCTGGCGCAGGATTTTCTGGCCGATGGCGGCCATGCCTCGCGCTCGCCGGCACAGCAGGTGCAGGCGCTGCGCCACCTGGTCGATGTCCGCGCGGCCTTGGGCGCCGCGGGACGGCGCATTCCCGAAACCCTGCAAACCGCGATCGAGGCCCTGGCCGGGGTGGTGCGGTTCTTAAGGCACGGCGACGGCGGCTTGGCGCTGTTCCACGGCTCCGACGAAGACGAAAACTGGCTGATCGACACGTTGTTGGCCCATGCCGTGCCGCGCGCCGCGCTGCCCTCGCGCCTGGCGGCGACGGGATACGAGCGCGTGCAGGCCGGGCGCAGCGTCATGATCGTCGATGTCGGCGCCCCGCCGCCCCCGGGCTTCGACGCGGACGCGCACGCGAGCGCGCTTGCCTTCGAACTGTCGGTCGGCAAGGAACGGCTGATCGTCAATTCCGGCGCGGCGCCCGCGTCCGATGCCGCGCAGCGCCTCAAGCATCGCGGATCGGCGGCGCATTCCACCCTGGTGGTCGCGGGCGCCGACAGCGCTCCGCTCAGGCGCGGCGGCGGCATCACGCAAGGCCTGGGGGCGGTGTCGGCGCAGCGCGAGGAACGCGACGGCGCGGTGCTGATCGATGCGCGCCACGATCTCTACCTCAAGCGCTTCAGCATCCGGCTGCGGCGGCGGCTTTACCTCGCGCCGGGCGGCGAGGATTTGCGCGGCGAGGACACGCTGGACGGCCCTGGCGACGTGGAATTCGCGGCGTATTTCCATCTGCATCCCGATATCAGCGCCTCGCTGCTGCAGGGCGGCACGGCGGCGTTGCTGCGCCTGCCCGGCGGCGCCGGCTGGCGCATGCGCAGTGCGGGCGCGGTCATGGCGCTGCATGAATCGGTCTATTTCGGCGACGGCGGCGACACCAAGCGCGCGCAGCTCATCGTGCTCGCCGGCAAGACCGTGGAGGGCGGCGAGACCGTGGTGAAATGGGCGTTGCAGCGCGAAACCAAGCCGCGCGAGGCGAAGAAGGCATGAGCGCTTTGTCTCTGTCCGCCGTCGTCATCGCTCTCGCTGCCGGAGTTTTGTCGTGGCTCGGCACCTGGCGGCTGATCCGCCTGCTGGGCGACAAGGGCGTGCTCGACCGGCCCAACCCGCGCTCCAGCCACGCCGCGCCCACGCCGCGTGGCGGCGGCATTGCCGTGACTGGCGCTATCGTGGTGGCCTGGGCGGCGATCTTTTTTACCTCCGGCGCGCTGGGCGGCAACTGGATTGTGCTCGCCGCCGCCCTCGGTCTCGCCGTGCTGTCCTGGCGCGATGACCGCGCGGGCCTGCCGGCGCCCGTGCGCCTCGCCGGGCATGCCGTGGCGGTGGCCACGTCGCTTTATGCGATGCCGGGGTTGGCAGGCATGGTCGGTCCGGGATTGCCGGTGTTGCTCGGCTATGGCGTCGTCGCGCTGGCCTGGGTCTGGTTCATCAACCTGTTCAATTTCATGGACGGGATCGACGGCCTGGCCGGCGGCGAGGCGCTCAGCGTCGGCATCGGCGTCGCCGCCGTCGTTTCGGTCGCGGGCCTCGATCCGTCCCTCGGGGCGATGGGTCTCGCGCTGGCGGCGTGCGCGGCCGGTTTTCTTTTGTGGAACTGGCAGCCCGCGCGAATTTTCCTCGGCGATGTCGGCAGCGTGCCGCTGGGATTCCTCATCGGCTATTTATTGCTGCGTCTCGCCGAAGCCGGGCAGTGGATGGCGGCGCTGATCCTGCCGCTCTATTTCCTGGCCGACGCCACCATCACGCTGGTTCGCCGCGCGCTTGCGGGCGAACGGGTGTGGCAGGCGCATAAATCCCATTTCTACCAGCGCGCCGTGACCCGGGGCATGAGCCACGGACTGGTCGCCGTGCTGGTCCTTGCGGTGAACGCGGCGCTGATCGGCTGGGCGGCCCTGGCCGCCCTCGGCCTGGGTTGGATCATGGTTCTCGCCGCGGCGGCCTGCGTGGCGGCCTTGCTCTGGGTCTTCTCCTGGTCATGACGCGCAGCGGCGCCATCGCCATAACCGGCGCCAACGGCTTCGTCGGCGCAGCCCTGTGCCGGCAGCTTCTGGCCAAGGGACAGCGCGTCGTGGGCATCGTGCGCGACCCGGGCGCTACTTTGCCAAAAGGCGTCGAGCGCTGCGTGGTTGGGCCGGTCGGGCCGGAAACCGATTGGTCGCAAGCCATGCGCGGGGCCAAGGCCGTGGTGCATCTGGCGGCCCGTGTGCATGTGCAGTGGGACGGCGCCGCCGATGCCCTGGATGAATTCCGCCGGGTCAACACATACGCGACCGAAAACCTGGCCCGCGCCGCCGCCCAGCAGGGCGTCGAGCGATTTGTTTTATTGAGCACTATCAAATCGTTAGGCGACGGCAAGGCGGATGGTACGCCTTATACGGACAGCGACCCGCTGGCGCCCGCGGACGCATACGGGCGGTCCAAGGCCGAGGCCGAGCAGGCGGTTGCCGCGGTTTCCGCCGGGTCGGGCATGGCATCCGTGATCCTGCGCCCGCCCTTGGTGTACGGACCGGACGTACGGGCAAATTTCCTAGTTTTGTTAAGAGCTTGCGATACCCCGTACCCGCTTCCCCTGGGCGGAATCGCCAACCGGCGCAGCCTGTTGGGGCTGGACAATCTGGTATCGGCGGTCGATTTCGTCTTGGAAAGCCCCGCGGCGGCGGGAAGGAAGTTCCTGGTCCGGGACGGCGAGGACCTATCGACGCCGGAATTGGCCATCCGCCTGCGCCAGGCCCTGGGAAGACCGGCGCGGATCATTCCCACCCCGGTCGGTTTATTGCGAGCCCTCGGCCGGGTCGGGTTGCTGCGCGGCTTGGCCCAACGCCTGGCCGGATCGCTTACCGCCGACGATTCCGCCATCCGCGCGCTGGGCTGGACCCCGCCGCTCACCGTGGATCAAGGCCTGGCCGAGGTGGCGCGGTGGTGGCGGTCCCGGTAGCGGCGGGTGGCAGGCGGCGCGCTGCATCCCCCCAGGCCCCTGTGCTATAGCTGGCGCATCGCCCCACCATTCCAAGGCACGGAACCACGCGGTCGTCATGGCGGACCAGGAACCTCGCCCCTTCTGGCGCATCGACCGCGCCGGCGTCGCCTACGCGCACGATCTGGTCATGGCCGCCCTGGCCTTTCCGCTCGCGCTCTATTTGCGCATGGGCGAGGACATGGTCGATTTTCTCGGCCAGGACCGCATCGTCACCGAAACGGCGGTGTTCACGCTGATCGCCGCGGTCGTGTTCTGGAGCATGGGGCTGTATCGCGGGGTGTGGCGCTACGCCTCGCTCAACGATCTGTGGGCGATCACCCGCGCAGTCACCGCGGCGGTGGCCGCGTTCGTCGCGGTCGAATTCATCGCCACGCGCCTTGCCGGCATGCCGCGCTCCACCCCCGCGATCATGTGGCTGGTGCTGGTATTCCTCCTCGGCGGCCCGCGGTTCCTGTATCGCGTGTTCAAGGACCGGCATTTCGGCCACCTATTGGAAACCGCGACGCCGCGCGTGCCCGTGCTTCTGATCGGCGCGGGTGACGCGGCCGAGACTTTCATCCGCGACATGAACCGCAACGCCAACGCACCCTATCGCGTGGTCGGCGTGGCCGACACCAAGGCCGGGCGCGTCGGCCGGCGCATCCACGGCGTCGACGTTCTGGGCGATATCGACGCGATCCCCAGCATCGTCGCCGAGCTGGAACGGCGCCGCCGCCGGCCGCAGCGCTTGATCGTGACGCAGCCCGAGATCGAGCCCGAGCGCTTGAGCGCGCTCTTGGATATCGCCGATCAGCACGGCATGACCCTGGCGCGTCTGCCTAGGCTGACCGAATTCAAATCGGGCGAGCCCGATGCCGGCGCGAAGCTGGAACCCCGGCCCGTGGCGATCGAGGATCTGCTGGGCCGGCCGCGCCGTGTGCTCGACCGCGCGGCGATGGAAGCCCTGGTCAAGGGCAGGCGCGTGCTGGTGACCGGCGCGGGCGGCACCATCGGCTCGGAACTCGCGCGCCAGATCGCGGCCTTCGGCCCGTCGCATCTCTCGCTGATCGACAACGGCGAATTCGCGCTCTACGCCGTCGACCTGGAGCTCGGCGAAGCCTTCGCCCATGTGCCGCGCGAAGCGGTGCTGGCGGACATGCGCGACAAGTCCAGGGTGGAACAGGCCCTGGCGTCGCTCCGCCCCGAGCTCGTGTTCCACGCCGCGGCGCTGAAGCACGTGCCGCTGGTGGAGGCGAATCCCGAGGAGGCGGTGCTGACCAACGCCATCGGCACGCGGCACCTGGCCGATGCCTGCCGCAAGCAGGGCGTGGCGGCGATGGTGATGATCTCCACCGACAAGGCGGTCAACCCCACCAGCGTCATGGGCGCCACCAAGCGCCTGGCGGAATCCTATTGTCAGGCCTTGGATCGACTCGAGCAGGGCCGCAACGCCGGCACGCGTTTCATCACCGTGCGCTTCGGCAACGTGCTGGGCTCGTCCGGCTCGGTCGTGCCGCTGTTCCAGCGCCAGATCGCCGCGGGTGGGCCGCTTACCGTCACGCACCAGGACGCGGTGCGCTATTTCATGACCGTGCGCGAAGCGGTCGAGCTGGTGCTGGAGGCCTCCGCGCTCGGCGCCACCGGAGAGCCCCAGCCCGGGCGCATTTTCGTTTTGGACATGGGCGAGCCGGTCAAGGTGGTCGATCTGGCGCGCCAGATGATCCGCCTCGCGGGCTTGAAGCCCGGGCGCGACATCGATATCGCGTTCACGGGATTGCGTCCCGGCGAGAAGCTGTCGGAATCCCTGCTGCACGCGAACGAGCCGCTGGCGCAGACGCGCTATAGCGGCATCCTGTTCGCAAGCCCAAGGGTAACCGACCACGCGGTGCTGGCCCGCGCACTGGACGAATTGATGGAAAGCGCCATCGCCCGGCGCGGCGAGCGCACCACGGACCTTTTGCAACGCCTGGTGCCCGAATACCGGCCCGACGCCGACCGCGTGCGCCTGGCCGCCGCGACGCGATAATTCAACGGCAAGAGCGACAAGCAATCACGCAATGTCTTCACCTGATCTGGTTCCCATCAAGCGCGCGATCCTCTCCGTCTTCGACAAGGCGGGGCTGGTCGACTTCGCCAAGTTTCTGTCGGGCCGGGGCGTCGAGCTGATCTCCACCGGCGGCACGGCGGCGGCGCTGAAAGCCGCCGGCCTGGCCGTGCGCGACGTGGCCGAGGTGACCGGCTTTCCCGAGATCATGGACGGGCGGGTCAAGACCCTGCACCCGAAAATCCACGGCGGGTTGCTGGGGCGGCGCGACAAAACCGACCACGTTGCGGCGATGAAGCAGCACGGCATCGCGCCGATCGACTTGCTGGTGTCCAATCTCTATCCGTTCGAAGCGACCGTGGCCAAGAACGCCGGGTTCGACGACTGCATCGAGAACATCGATATCGGCGGCCCGGCGCTGATCCGCGCGGCGGCCAAGAACCACGATTTCGTTGCGGTGTTGACCGACCCCGCCGACTACGCGGCGCTGATGCAAGAGATGGACGCGAACAACGGCGCGACGACCCTGGCGCTGCGCCGCCGCCTGGCGCACGCGGCCTATGCCCGCACCGCGACCTACGACGCGGCCATCGCCGCCTGGTTCGCCGAGCAGCGCAAGGAAAACTTCCCGCCGCGCCTCGCCTTGCCCGGGGCGTTGCGCCAGACCCTGCGCTACGGCGAAAACCCGCACCAGGCCGCCGCGTTCTATGCCGGGGCGCTGACCGCCGGCGACCGCGCGCGACCCGGCCTCGCCACCGCTGCGCAGGTGCAGGGCAAGGAGCTCAGCTACAACAACCTCAACGATACCGACGCGGCCTTTGAACTCGCGGCCGAATTCGATAGGCCGGCTGTGGCCATCATCAAGCACGCCAATCCCTGCGGCGCGGCGGAAGCGGGGAGTTTGGCGGAAGCCTATCAACGCGCGTTCGATTGCGATCCGGTGAGCGCCTTCGGCGGCATCGTCGCCTGCAACCGCACGCTCGATGGCGCGACGGCGGCATTGATCGCCAAGATTTTCGTCGAGGTGATCATCGCACCCGGGGCCGACGCCGAAGCGCGCAAAATCCTGGCGGCGAAACAGAATTTGCGCCTACTGGTGACCGGCGGCGTGCCCGATCCGTCGGCACCCGGTTTCGTCGTGCGGTCGCTATCCGGCGGGTTCCTGGTGCAGACGCGGGACAACGGCCGCATGACGCGCGACCGGGTGAAGACGATGACACGGCGCGCGCCGAGCGAGGCCGAGCTCGACGATCTTCTGTTCGCCTGGAAAGTCTGCAAGCACACCAAGTCGAACGCCATCGTCTACGCCAAGGGCGGGGCAACCGTCGGCATCGGCGCGGGACAGATGAGCCGCGTGGACGCCGCGCGGATCGGCGCGATCAAAGCGGCCGACGTCGCCAAAACGGCAAAGCGCGACAAATCAGGCACGGCGGGATCGGTCGCCGCGTCGGACGCGTTTTTTCCCTTCGCCGATGGATTGATCGCGGCGGCCGAGGCGGGCGCCACCGCCTTCATCCAGCCCGGCGGATCGATGCGCGATTCGGAAGTGGTGGCCGAGGCCGACAAACGCGGCCTGGCGATGGTCGCCACCATGATGCGCCACTTCCGGCACTAGGCGGGTTGCGGCGCGCGTACATCCCGTACCGCCAGCAGCAGGACAAGGCCCACCAGCCAGAACAGCAAAATCGTCGCCATGCCCGCGCGCTGCGAATTGAAGTAGAGCGTGGCGGAACCCAGGACCGCCGGGCCCAGAAAAGCGGTCGCCTTGCCTGACAGGGCGAACAGCCCGAACATCTCGCCGCGCATATCCGGCGGTGCTAAGCGCGCCATCATCGACCGCCCCGCGGCCTGGGCCGGGCCGACGAACACGCCGAGCAGCGATCCGAAAACCCAGAACAGGGTTTTCGATTCCGCCAGCAGCACGGCGCCGCCGCAGATCAAAAGCCCGATCAGCGCGAACACGATCACCGGCTTGGCGCCCAGGCGGTCGTCCAGGCGCGCGAAACACGCCGCGCCGATGCCGGCGGTGACGTTCAACAGAATGCCGAACTGGATCACCTCGCTGAGCGACATCTTGAACGTGCCGGCCGCGTAGATGCCGCCGAAGGCGAACAGCGTGACCAGGCCGTCGGCGTAGATCATCTGCGCCAGCAGGAACAAGGCGATGGTGCGGTGTCGCCGCGCCTCGCGGATGGTCCGGGCGAGGGTGTGGAGCCCGTCGCGCACCGCCCTGGCCATCGGCACGGCGCGCCGGGGGCGCTCGCGCACCAGAACGAACAAGGGCAGGGCGAACACCGCGAACCAGACCGCGACCACCAGGGATGTGGCGCGCACATCGGCGGCCTCGGCCTTGGTTAAGCCGAACCACGGCGTGTCGGTCTGGATGAAGCCCACCAGGCACAGAACCAGACAGCTGAGCCCGCCGGCGTAACCCAGACCCCAGCCCCAGCCCGACCAGCGCCCGATCGCCTCTTTCGCAGCGAGGTCCGGCAGCATGGCGTTGTAGAACACGCTGGCGAGTTCGAATCCCACCGTCGCCACGGCCACCAGCACCAAGGCGCGCGTGGCATAGCCGGTGCCCGGCAGCACGAACCACAGCAGCGCGGTGGCGGCGATGCAGAGCGCGGTGAATGCGAACAGCCACGGCTTGCGCCGCCCGCCGCGGTCGGCGATGGCGCCGAGAACGGGCGACAGAACAGCGACGCTGAGCGCGGCGAGACTTTGGGCGCGGCTCCATTGCGCGGTGCCGATCTCGGGGGTTTCGGCGACGGCTTGCGTGAAATAGGTGGCGAACACGAAGGTGGTGACGACCGTGGCGAACGCCGAATTGGCCCAGTCGTAAAGACTCCAGGCGATCAGGTCGCTTGTGCGGGGAGGGGCTTGCATGGGCGGATCGAAGCATGAGGGTGAATCGGGCCGGGCGCTACTGGTACCCGGCATGAGAACGCCTTAAAACCGCCAAAGAGCGGCGGCAACATGGGTTCTGGGGACCCTGCCGACCGCCCGCCCGGGAGATGCCCGACATGAAGCCAATCCGCCACGCGCTCGCCGCGCTCGCGCTGCTCTGCGCCCCGTTTACAGCTTTCGCCCAAACCCAATCCACCCTCGACCTCAAACGCGTGCTGCTGTCCACCGGCGGCGTGGGTTACTTCGAATACGAAGCCGCGGTGGACGGCGACGCGCAACTGCCGTTGTCGGTCCGCCTGGACCAGGTGGATGACGTTCTGAAAAGCATCATCGTGTTCGACGACAAGGGCGGGGTGGGCGGCATCGCGTTGCCCGGCCGCGAACCGCTGAGCGAGGCGTTCCGCGACCTACCCTTCGGCCAGGCCGACCTAGAATCGCCCGATGGGCTGCTCAACGCGCTGCGCGGGGCGGAAATTTCCGTCGGCGGCGCGCGGCAAGTCACCGGCCGCATCCTGAAAGTCATGCCCGAAACCGTGCAATTGCCGAACAACGGCGGCGAGACGGTGCGCCATCGCGTCACGCTGATGGCTGCCGACGGCATGCGGCAATTCGTTTTGGAAGACGCCGAAGCGGTGAAATTCACCGATCCCCTGGTGCAGCGCCAGGTCGATGCCGCGCTCGGCGCCATCGCCCGCCACCGCATGCAGGACCAGCGCACGCTGACGATCCAGGCCAGAGGCACCGGCAAACGCATAGTGCGCGTCGGCTATGTTGTCGCGGTGCCGCTGTGGAAGACCTCATACCGCCTCAGCGCCGCCGATGGGGCCGCGAAAGGATTGCTGCAGGGCTGGGCCATCGTCGAGAATCTCAGCGGCAGGGACTGGAAAGGCGTCGAGTTGACGCTGGCCTCGGGCAATCCCGTCACCTTCCGCCAGCAGCTTTACACCGCGTATTTCGTGCGGCGCCCGGAAGTGCCGGTGGAGGTTTCCGGCCGCGTGTTGCCGCCCGCCGACCAGGGCAGCCTGGGCACGGCGCAGATGAAAGCTGCCGCGGCGACCGAACCCGCGCGCCGCCTCGCCGCACCGTCGCCCGCGCCATCGCCCTCGACGATGGCCATGCGCGACGCGCCGATGGCCGCCGCCGGGATGGCGCCGCCGCGCCCGGTCCCGGTGATGCAGGCGGAGTTGATCACCGGCGAGGCCGAGGAAGCCGCGACCCAGGTGCTGTTCACCGCGCCCCAGCCGGTGACGCTGGCTTCCGGCGAAACCCTGGCCCTGCCGATCGTCGCCAAGGACGTGCCGGTGCAGCGCATCGCGCTCTATCAGCCCGGGGTGAACGCGGCCAATCCGCTGGCGGCGATGCAGGTGAGCAACGACACCGGCTCCGGCCTGCCGCCGGGGGTGCTGACCTTGTACGAACGCGGCAAATCGGGCTCGGTCTATGTCGGCGACGCGCGCATGGCGGCATTCCCCGTGGGCGAAAAGCGCCTGTTGAGCTTCGCCGTGGACCAGAAAATCGCCATCGAACGCGGCACCAAGGCGCGCGAGGCCGTGGTGCAGGCCAAGATCGCGCGCGGGGTGCTGACGCTGTCGTACCGCGACGAGCAGACCGTGCTCTATCGCATCAAGGCCCCGGCCAACGAGGACCGCATGCTGCTGATCGAGCAGCCGCGCTTGCCGGATTGGGAGTTGGTAACGCCGAAACCCGCCGATGTCGAGCTGACGCGCGGCCAGTACCGCATCCCCAAGGCCCTGGCCAAGGGCGGATCGACCACGCTGGAGGTGGTGACGCAACGCCCGCGCCTCAACACCGTGCAGCTCGCCGGGCAATCGCGCCAGGCGCTGCTCAGCTACGCTAGGACCGGCGGCATCGATCCCAAGGCGGCGGCGGCGCTCGAACGACTGGCCGCGTTGCAGGGCGAGGCCGACAATTTCGACCGCCTGGCGAAGGAGGCGGATGCCGAGCGGCAGACAATCGCCAAGGACCAGGAACGGCTGCGCCAGAACCTGCAAAGCGTGCCGGCGGGCGGCGACCTCGCCAAGCGCTATCTCGACACGATGAAAAAGCAGGAAGACCGCATCGACCAGCTGCGCTTGGCCGAAGCCGACGCAAGGGCGAAGCTGAAAGCCGCACGCGACGCGCTCGCCGACGCGATCCAGAAGACGGAGATTTGAAACAGGGGCTTAAAACCACCAAGGCACTAAGACACCAAGGAAGCAGGATTGCGCGCCCGAAGCGCGCGGAATTCCTCTTGGTGCCTTTGTGTCTTGGTGGTTTCTTTCCTTTCGGCCATGACGAAATAAGGATGCTGACCGGCATAGCGCGCGCTAGCGCATCGCATTTTTTGACCATACGCTGCACGCATGAATAAAACGGCATCCCCAGCGTGGCCCGACCGGCGCATTCTCGACCTGTTCGGCATCGAGCTGCCGATCGTCCAGGCGCCGATGGCCGGTGCGCAAGGATCGGACCTGGCGATCGCGGTGTCCGAGGCCGGCGGGTTAGGCTCGCTGCCCTGCGCGATGCTGAGCGTCGACCAGGCGCGCACCGAAATCGACGTGTACCAGCAGCGCACGGCAAAACCGCTCAACGTCAATTTCTTCTGTCACGTTCCGCCTGAGGCCGACGCGGCGCGCGAAGCGGCGTGGAAGAAGCGCCTCAACGCCTACTACGCCGAGTTCGGCATCGATCCGGCGTCGATTCCCGCCGGGCCGGGCCGCGCGCCGTTCGACGAGAAATTCTGCGATCTGATGCTGGAGAAAAAACCCGCGGTCCTGAGCTTCCATTTCGGCCTGCCGGACAAAAAGCTACTCGCCCGCGCGCGCTCCTCAGGCGCTAGGATCGTTTCCTCGGCAACCACGGTGGCGGAGGCGCGCTGGCTGGAAGCCGAGGGCTGCGACGCGATCATCGCGCAAGGCAACGAGGCGGGCGGGCATCGCGGCATCTTCCTTGGTGACGACATCGCCAGCCAGCCCGGCACTTTCGCCCTGGTGCCGCAGGTCGTCGACGCGGTGAAAGTTCCGGTGATCGCCGCGGGCGGCATATCGGATGGGCGCGGGGTGGCCGCTGCCTTGATGCTGGGCGCGGCGGCGGCGCAAATCGGCACGGCGTATCTGTTGTGCCCTGAGTCCAAGATAAGCGCGCTGCATCGCGCGGCGTTGCAATCGGCGCGCGACGACCGCACGGCGCTGACCAACCTGTTCACCGGCCGCCCGGCGCGCGGCCTCATCAACCGCCTGATGCGCGAGGCGGGGCCGATGAATCCGGCCGCGCCGGAATTTCCCCTGGCCACGGGCGCGCTGGCGCCCTTGCGCGCCAAGGCCGAGGCCAAGGGCTCGGGCGATTTCTCGCCGCTCTGGGCGGGCCAGGCGGCGTCCCTAGCGCGCGAAATCCCGGCGGGGGAATTGACCGAAAAGCTGGCTAGGGAAGCGGCGGCGCGGCTACGCGCGTTCGGGCAGTAACTGACCTAACGTAAAGAAGGAATGCTGCCGCAGTGTTCATCCAACTGGGTCAGCGCTGATACTTAGCAATCGATCCGAACAAGCGGACCTAGTCGATTCTTTTGCCAATACGGTCTCTGTGATCGCTGGTGAGAATCATGGTTGGGCGGTGAACAATTCGATCGACTGATACGAAACGTGTTCGCCGCGCGTTGCAGTCGGCGCTACCTTGTTGAAACTCCTCCCTGCTATCGAACATATGGCTCCTATTGTCATGCAGCACAAAGTAGTGGCGTTCGGGAACGACTAAGGTGATGGGCCCCGATGATCCGTAAATTGGGTAGTTTGGCCGCTGAAAAATTTCGTACGACCGGCCATTGGGCAAAGATTCAGTAATGCGCGCCAATTGCAGAGTCTCAGCAAGCTTGGCGGTCGCGGGATTTTCGCGGATCATTGGCGAGTGCACCAGTGGCTTGCCATTTATAGTTATACTTTCAGAAACTATTGATATTCTGTCGCCGGGAACTCCGACTATTCGCATTGCGGTCATTGTTTCCTTGTAAGTTGAGGAATCCTGACAAAATCCCCAACGGAATACGACAAGGTGACCAGCCTCCGGCTGACGTCCGATATAGTAGTTGCGCAAGACGAGAAAGGTCTCACTGTCAAAGATGGCCGGGGCATACGCAAGGGTAAGTTGCCTGTACCATCCGATGGCGGGCCCATTCAGGAAGTAGTTGCCGATGACCAGCACGAAAATGGCGGGCAAATAAACGATGGTCGCAAGTAGAAAAATATATCCCGCCTTGTACGTTGCGGCTTTGATATCAACCGGTCGATAAAGTGCAACAAATGCAACACTACACAATGAAAGGGCGTATATCGCCATACTCAGGGGAAGCAAGACTCCCAGGTACAGGAGGTCGTCTAAGTCAACTACGGCGATGAAGAAAATTGAACAAAGAATCCCAACCGCCGACAATCCTTGGGCAGTTGCCAACAGGAAGCCCGTCTTGAATCGCCCAAGCGCGATATGACCCAGCCCCGGCACGATGGCTGAGCATAGAAGGGCAGCAGTGACTTGTTTTACCGGCAGCATCAATTTAGTCCCAGTGCTTAGAAACAGGAAATATAAGAAACATCATGGCCCGACTTGATCGGGCCATCCACGCTTTATTTCCTAGTAGTGTGCCGCTGATCGGCGTGGATGGCCGGGTCAAGCCCGGCCATGACAATGGGAGTAAATAGAAACCGCGCCTCACCCCTCCGCCAGGGCGCGCAGTTGGCGCGCGGCGACCGCGAGCATGGCGAGATCGACGCGGCCGGTCGAGCGGATATCGGCGACCACATCCCTGGCGCGCTTGGCCGGGGCCTGGCGTTTGGCGGCCCAGGCGTCGATCGCCGCCCCGGGATCTCCGGTCACGCCGGATTCGGCGATCACTGCGCCGGCGAGCTGCGCCTGGATCGAGTCGATCTCGTCCATCAGCGAGCGGAAGGCGAGCTTGCTCCAGCGGCCGCCCGCGACCGCCGCCTGCGCCTGCGTCCGTAGCCAATCCAGGCCCAGGCGCGCGCCGATGGCGAAGTACACGCGCCCCACGGCGGCGACATCCAGTTTCTTCGGTTCGGCGATGCGCACGAAATCCAGGCCCGCGAGCGCCAGGTCCAGGGACGCGACGCGGCGGGCCAGGTCGAGCGGCGCGCCTTTTTCCATGAAGGCGGCGGCCTGGCGTTCCGTGTCGGCCCGGCCCTCGGGCGACAGCAGCGTGTCGAGTGCCGCCATCGCCGCGGCGACGCCGGGCCGGAATCGCTCCACCGCCGGCGCCAGGGCCGGGGAATCCTGAACCGCCGACAGAATCCAGCGCGCGGCGCCGTCGGCGGCATGGGCGATCTCGGCGAACAGCGTGTATTGCGCCGCCGCCGGGGCCTTGCCGTCCAGCGCCTCGACGCCGGCCCACAGTGCGTCGAGGCCGAACACGCGGCAGGCCACGAGATAGGCGCGGGCGATGTCGCCGGCGGGCCGGCCGGTGTCGGACGCGATCTGCGCCACGAAGGCCGAGCCGACATGGTTGACCATCGAATTGGTGACGACCGAGGCGACGATCTCGCGCCGCAGGCGATGGCGGCCGATCTGCTGCCGGTATTTCTCCTGCAAGACTTTCGGGAAATAGCCCAGCAATTCGCTTTCCAGCGCCGCGTCGTCCGGCATGTCGGACTCGAGCAGCGCGTCGTACAGCACCATCTTGGCGTAGGCCAGCAGCACGGCGAGCTCGGGCCGCGTCAGCCCCTGGCCCTGCGCCTGACGTTGCGCCAGGGTTTCGTCGTCCGGCAGAAACTCGATGGCGCGGTCGAGCTTTCCCGCGCGCTCCAGCTCGCGCATCATCAGGCCGTGCTGGTCGATGCCGGCCGGGCCTTGCAGCTCGGCGATCGACAGGGCCTGGCTCTGCTCGTAATTGTCGCGCAGCAGCAGGCGCCCCACCTCGTCGGTCATCGACGCCAGCAACTGGTCGCGCTGCTTGATGGTCATGTCGCCTTGCGCGCAGATATCGCCCAGCAGGATCTTGATGTTGACCTCGTGGTCCGAGCAATCGACGCCGGCCGAATTGTCTACCGCGTCGGTGTTGTTGCGCCCGCCTTTAAGGGCGAACTCCACGCGCCCGCGCTGGGTGCAGCCCAAATTGGCGCCCTCGCCGATCACCTTGGCGCGCAAGTCGGCGCCGTTGACGCGCAGCGCGTCGGTGGCGCGGTCGCCCACTTCGGCGTTGCTCTCGCTCTTGGCCTTCACATAGGTGCCGATGCCGCCGAACCACAGCAGATCGACTTGCGATGTCAGGATCGCCTTCATCAGCTCGGCCGGGGTCATGCTGTCGCGCGTCAGGCCCAGCGCCGCCTTCACCTCCGGCGCCGGCTTGATGGATTTGAGCGAGCGTTCGAACACCCCGCCGCCGGTGGAGATCAGCTTCCGGTCGTAGTCGGCCCAGGACGAGCGCGGCAGGTCGAACAGGCGCTTGCGCTCGGCCCAGCTTTTGGCCGGATCGGGCGCGGGGTCGAGGAAGATATGGCGATGGTCGAACGCGGCGATCAGCTTGATATGCTTGGACAGCAGCATGCCGTTGCCGAACACGTCGCCCGACATATCGCCGACGCCGGCGACGGTAAAATCCTGCGCCTGGATGTCGCGCCCCAGCTCGCGGAAATGGCGCATCGCCGATTCCCACGCGCCCCTGGCGGTGATGCCCATTTTCTTGTGGTCGTAGCCGGCCGACCCGCCCGAGGCGAAAGCGTCGTCGAGCCAGAATTTGTAGTCGCGCGATACGGAATTGGCGATATCGGAAAACGTAGCGGTTCCCTTGTCGGCCGCGACCACCAGATAGGGATCGTCGCCGTCGCGCCGCACCACCCCAGGGGGCAGGCGCATCCCGCCGGGCGCGTACGAATCGGTGATGTCGAGCAGCCCGCGCATCAGAATCTTGTAGCACTCGATGCCTTCGGCCAGGAACGCTTCGCGGCCGCCTTCGAGCGGCGGCTTCTTGACCACGAAGCCGCCCTTCGATCCTACAGGCACAATAACCGCATTCTTCACCATCTGCGCCTTCATCAGGCCGAGTATCTCGGTGCGGAAATCCTCGCGACGGTCGGACCAGCGTATGCCGCCGCGCGCCACGCGCCCGCCGCGTAGGTGGATCGCCTCGACCCGGGGGGAATAGACGAACACCTCGACCAGCGGCCGGGGCAGCGGCAACTCTTCGACTTTCGCGCTGTCGAGCTTCAGCGACAGATACGGCTTGGACCGGCCGTCGTCTCCAAGCTGGTAGTGATTGGTGCGCAGCGTCGCGCCGATCAGGTTGAGGTAGCGGCGCAGGATGCGGTCTTCGTCCAAATTGGTGACGGCGTCGAGCGCATGCTCGATCTCCACGGCGATGCCTTTTTCCGCCGTCGCGCGGTCGCCGGCGTGGGGATGTTCAGGGTCAAAACGCGCCGCGAACAGATCGACCAGAAGCCGGGCGATCGCCGGATTGTTCGCCATCGTCTGCTCGATATAGAACTGGCTGAAGGTGAAGGCGGCCTGGCGCAGGTATTTCGCGTAGGCGCGCAACACCAGAATGCCGCGCGCGTCCATGCCCGCCAGCAGCGCGAGGCGGTTGAAGCCGTCGCTTTCCGCGGCGCCACGCCACACCCCGGCGAACACGTCGTGGAACAGGCCGCGCACCGCGCCGAAGTCGATATCGCCGACCGCCTCGCCGCTCGGCTTGCGCATGACGCTGAGGGTGAAGTCGTGGATCCAGATGGTTTCCTTCCGGTCCGGGCCCAGATCGGGCGCCACCGGAAACGGCATCTCGCTGATCGCGCGCACGCCCATGTGCTCGAGCACCGGCAGCACGTCGGACAGCGCCAGGGGCGAGGTGCGATGGAAAATCTTGAAGCCCAGTTCGTCGGGCGCGGCCTCGACCGGCCGGTAGAGCGTCAACGCCAGGCCGTCGCCGCCGCGCGCCTGCTCCAGAAGCGCTATGTCCTCGACCGCGGCGCCGGCCAGCCAGCGCTCGCGATAGGCGGCGGGGAACGCGTTGGCATAGCGGTTGAACAGCGCAAGACCCGTGTCGTTGCCGATCGCGCCGTCGCCCAGGGCCGCGCGCAGGCGGTCGGCCCAGGTGCGCCCGGCCTCGATCATCTGGCGCTCCAGCTCCGGCACGTCCACGGCCGGCACCGCGCCGCGCGTGGTGCGCACGATCACGTGCAGCCGCGCCAGCGGCTCGTCGGTCATGTGGGTATAGAAGACCGACACCGCGCCGCTATAGGCCTTGGCGACGATATCGAGCAGCCGCACGCGCAGATCGGTGTTGAGCCGGTCGCGCGGCACGTAGATCAGGCAGGAGACATAGCGCTCGAGCGCGTCCTTGCGCACGAACAAGGCGATGCGCTGGCGTTCCTGCAAATGCAGCACCCCCAGTGCTATCTCCAACAGCTCGTCCTCGGCGATCTGGAACAATTCGTCGCGCGGATAGGTTTCCAGGATATGCGCCAGGGTCTTGCCGTCGTGGCTTTGCGGCGCGAACCCGGCGCGGCGCTGCACCGCCTCGACCTTGCGCCTGAGCAGCGGAATCGTGCGCGGGCTGATGCTGTAGACGATCGAGGTGAACAGGCCGACGAAGCGCCATTCGCCCACCACGCGCCCCTTGGCGTCGAACCGCTTGATGCCGATCGTATCCATGTGCACGGGGCGGTGGATGGTGGAGCGGCGGTTGGTCTTGGTGATGGTCAAAAGCTCGGGCGCCAGGACGTGGCGCACGATGTCCTCGCCCAACAGGCCGAAGCTGCGGCGGTCGTGGAACACGCGGCGGTCGGGATCGGTCAGGATGCCCAGGCCGCTTTGCTCGACCACCTCCAGACGGCCTTCCTCGCCCTGGCCGGTGATGCGGTATTCGCGGAAGCCCAGATAGGTGAAATGGTCGTCGTCGAGCCAGGCGAGGAAATCCGCGACCTCACCGGCGTCGTCCCGGGCCGTTGGCGGCGGCGACTTGCGCAACTCCGCCAGGATCGCGCGCAGCTTCGCGCGCATGGGCTGCCAGCCCTTGACCGCCCAGCGCACGTCGTCGAGCACGCGCGCCAGGTCGGCGGCGAGACGATCGAGCTCCGCCGGCGCGCGGCGGCCCTCGATCTCCACGCGCATCAGCGATTCCGCACTAAGCCCATCGCCGGAAGAGGCTTCCAGCGACGTGAGCTTGCCCGATGCGTCGCGCGCGGAGCCGAAGGTGGGGTGGATCACCAGGCGCACGGTCATGCCGGCGCGGTTCAACTCCGCCGTGACGGAATCGACCAGGAACGGCATGTCGTCGTTGACGATCTCGACCACGCTGTGGTCCGACCGCCAGCCATGCTCGGCCAGGGTCGGGTTGTAGGCGCGCAGTTTTATCGTACCGGGCTTGCGGGTTTGCGCGAACTGCCACAGCGCCATAGCCGCGCCATAGGCGTCGTCGGGCGCCCGGTTGATGAGGTCGGCCGGCGGCACGTTGGCGTAAAGCCGGGCGACGAACAGCTTGATCATGGCGGCCCCGCCCGCCGCCTTGGGGCCCGCTGGCTTGGCCTCGGCCAGCGCCTGCACACGCTGGATCAGCTCTACTTTCAATTGTTCGGCCTTGACGCTCATCCCCCCGCCATTCCCCCCGTTAGGCCTTGATTTGCCAGCCTTGTTCTTGTCCGCGCCCGGAACCCTAGCCGATCAATCCCGCCTATCCAAGCGGGGCGCAGGCACGCGATCGGCGCGGGTTAACCAACCCTAGCGCGGCTTCGGCTAATGTGCGGGGGCGGCCCGGTTACGGGGCCTCGGGGGAAGTAATGGAATACGCATCGAGCGCGGCAGCCGCCGCTACCGGAAGCGGGCCCGGCGGCAAGGCGTGGGTAAGCCATCCCGTCGATCTCAGGTTCACGTTCAGGCTGCCGTTCGGGCGCTATTACCTGGCGCTGGTGGCGGGGCCCGAACGCCGGCCGGCGAAACGCACGGCGAGCGAACGCCGGGACCGGCGCTTCGCCACCCTGGGCAATTTCCTGTTTTTCTGCGCCACCGCCGTGATCGTCAACGCGCTGGCGCTGGCCGCGCTTCTGATCTACAGCGCGGTGCTGCGGTTCTAGGCGCGGCCCCGCGCATTGCGCCACGCCGGGGATTGCCCTAAATTCCGCCAAGCCCGCTTGCGGCCAAGCACCCGTAGCTCAGCTGGATAGAGCGCTGCCCTCCGAAGGCAGAGGTCACAGGTTCGAATCCTGTCGGGTGCGCCAGATTTCCTGAAATAGAACCGAACCTTGCCGATCCTAGCCCGGCGCGGCCGCTGATCCGGCCGCGGAATTTTCAAATGGGCCGGGCGGATCAACGCCCGGCCGCCGTCAATCCGCCGCGCGGGCGCGGCCGTCGCGGTTCAGCACGCGGCTGGCGGGCAGGCGGATGGTGACGGTCGTGCCCTTGCCGCGTTCGCTGGCGATCTCAAGCGTGCCGTCATGCAGCTCGACCAGATGCTTGACGATCGACAGGCCCAGGCCCGTGCCCTGGCGCTGGCGCGCTTCCTTGTTGTTGGCGCGGCCGAAGGGTTGTTGCGCCTCGGCGATTTCAGCCCCGGTCATGCCGATGCCCGTGTCGGCGACCGTGAGCGCGACGCCGCCATCGTCCGTCCGGGCGACGGCGAGCACCGCCTTGCCCGGCGGGTTGCTGTACTTGATCGCGTTGCCGAGGAGATTGAGCAGCACCTGGCGCAGGCGCAGCTCGTCGCCGCGCACCGCGATGGCCAGGCCGTCGCTTTCCAGCGCCACTTCGATGCCCGCCTGCCGGCCCAGCGGCCGCGCCATGCCGAGCGCCGCCTCGGCGACTTGCAACAGGTCCACTTCCTCGTCCTTGACCGTCATGCGGCCGGCTTCCATGCGGGCCACGTCCATCAGGTCGTTGATCAGGCCCAGCAGATGCTCCCCGGCCTCCTTGATGTAGCCGGCGTATTCGATCTGCTGCTTGGTCGGCTTGCCGAACAGGTCGGATTGCAGCATCTCGGCGAAGCCCACGACCGCGTTGAGCGGCGAGCGCAGCTCGTGACCCAGGGACGACCAGAACTGCGACCGGCTCTTGGTTTCCGAAATCGCCTGTCGCTCGCCGTGTTCGGCTTTCAGCTTGGCCTGGTGCAGGCTCGCCGCCAGCTGTTCGCGGCCCCTGGCCTGGCGCGCCAGCACGGCGAACAGCGCCAGCACCAGCGCCGCGATCACCGCCCCGGCGGCGATATTCATCCAGATCAGCTTCATCGCCGGCCGGACGGCCGCGTCGACGGTGGTGCTGACCGACAGCAGCAGCGGATAGCGGTTGAGGTATTTGTAGGCCATCAGGCGCTGCTGGCCGTCGATCGGGCTGGTCACGGTCAGCGCCCCCGCCGGCACGGCCGGCATCGGGACGTTGGATCTAGCGTTCGGTCCGAACAGCGTCTGCCCCATGACGGCGTCGTCGTGCGGGTGGCGGGACAGCACAACTCCATCCGCGTTGAGCAGCACGATCGAGCTGCCGTGTGGCGCGCCGATGCTGCCGTAGAACGACGAGAAATAGGCCGGATCCAGCGCCAGCGTGACAACCCCGCCGAAGCCGCCGGCGGGCGTATCGATGCGGCGGCTGAGGATGATCGTCCACAGATCGTTCAGCGGCGACCTGACCGGCGTGCCGATGAACAGCCCGTAATGCCCGTTGTCGCGGTGGATGCGGAAAGGGTCGCGGTCGGCGCCGTTGAATTTACGCGGCTGGAGCGAAGCCGAATCGATCACGGACTCGCCGTTGCGGTTCAAAACCAGCACGGCGCGGGCCTGCGGCACGCCGTTGATCCGGTCGCTGAGCTGGATATGGGTGTTGCGCACGACCTCGGGCATATCCAAGGGCAGGCCGGACAGCTGCTCGGCGGCGTCGCGCAGGATCAGATCGGCGGCCTGGACCGCCCGCTCGGTCTGTTCGGCCAGCACGGCGGCCAGGCTGGCGAGTTGCGCGCGCTCATCGCGCAGCCGCTCGCCATACACGAACCACGCCTGCGCCGCCGCCAGCGCCACCGCGCCCACGGCCAAGGCCGCGCCCGACAGCCACAGCAGGCGACTCATCGAAAAGGCGGGTAGCAACGCTTTCAGCACGTGCTCGCATTCCGGCCAGGACGGTCCCGGCCATTCCCGGGACGGTCCCGGCCATTCTTGGAATGTCGATCGCCGAACGCCTAGGCCCGGGCGATCCGCTTGGCAATCGCCTGACGCTGTCAGGCGCCGACCGAGGCTATAATAGCGCGGCGCGGGGCGGGAGTCCGGCACCGTGCGTAGGGCTGGAGAATCCGGGTTTTGGATAAATGATTGATATGGAATGGCTTTCTATCCACGTGGTCGCGCGCGGCGGATGGCGGCGATGAGCGCCGGTCCGGCCGGCCCGGGCGCCAACGCCCCGGCGCGCATCGCCCAAGGCGGCAAGGCGGTCTATGGCGCTGCGCTCGGCATCCTGATGCTCGAGGCGCGCTTCCCGCGCATTCCCGGCGACATGGGCAACGCGCTGACCTGGCCGTTCCCCGTGCTCTACAAGGTGGTGCGCGGCGCTTCGCCCCAGCGGGTGGTCAAGAACCAGGCCGCGGGCTTGCGCGACGCCTTCATCGCCGCCGCAAAAGAATTGGTGGCCGACGGCGCCGACGGCATCACCACCAATTGCGGGTTCCTGTCGCTGTTCCAGAACGACATCGCCGCCGCCGTCGGCGTGCCGGTGGCGACCTCGTCCTTGATGCAGGTGCCGTTTATCCAGCGGCTGCTGCCCAGGGGAAAGCGCGTGGGCATCGTTACCGTGTCGCTGCCGTCGCTGACCAAGGAGCACTTGCGGGCCGCGGGCGTGCCCGAGGACGCGCCGGTTATCGGCACGGAAACCGGCGAGGAGTTCACCCGCGTGCTGCTGAACGACGAGTTGACGCTCGACGCCGCGGCGGCCGAACGTGATCTGCTGGGCGCGGGCGAAGCGCTGGTCAAGCGGCATCCCGAGATCGGCGCGATCGTCCTGGAATGCACCAACATGATCCCGTATGCGCGGGCGCTCAGCGACCGGCTGAAACTGCCGGTCTACGACATGTACGGGTTCTGCTGCTGGTTTCACGCCGGCCTCAGGCCGCGCGATTTCGGCCCGCCCGGCAGCGCTGCCTAACGCCAATAACTCTTCGTCATGGCCCGACTTGATCGGGCCATCCACGCTTTCAAAGAGGCTAACCACGAAGGCACGAAGACACGAAGGAAAAGGGAAGAAAGACCTCTTTCCTCTTCACTTCCTTCGTGTCTTCGTGGTTGATCATTCTGGCGCGGACGGCCGGGGCACAGGCACAGCCATGACGGAATTTGGGTGGTGGTGGAGAGTTTTTTTATCGCCGGCCGTTGTAGCAGAGATTGGCGAAGGTGGTGCCGTCGTCCGCCGGCTCGAAGTCCAGCGACATGGCGTAATCCTTGCGCGGGGTGAACTGGATCACTTCCTTGCCGCCCATGGCGAAGGCCTTGTCGGGCGTCAGCGTGAAGCGCTTCATCGCCGCGGTCATCAGGTTCAGCTTGTGCACGCCGAACGCGGCGACGCAGCAGCGCGGCTTCAGGCTGTCGTAGAACACCAGCATCTGGTCGGGCGGCGCCTCGGGCGTGGTCCAGGCGAAATCGAACCCGCCGCCCAGCATCTGCGCCTGCAACGGCTTCCATTTCTGCTGCTGCGCGCGGGTCAGCATGTCGGTGGGCTGCGCGCGGGTGTTGTAGCAGGCGTCGGAGAACGACAGCGTCATCTGGTTCTCCAGCACCTTCTTGTCCTGGTCCCAGGCTTCGAGCGCCGGCTTGCCGGGATACGCCACCGCGATCGGCTGCGGGCGGTCGCGCGGCCGGGGCGGGGCCATTTGCGGCACGGGCACGGCGGCCTGTTGCTCGCGCGGTCCGCCTTCGGGCGGACGCGGCGCGGGGGCGGCCGGGCGTGGCGGGGCTGCCGCCACCGGCGGCGGCGCCACCGGCTTGCTGTCGCTGACCGATATCGACACGGGCGCCAGCCGGCTGCTGTCGGCGCTGTGGCGCAGGCGCAGCGTGGCGGTGCGGTTGTCGTACAGCAGCGAATAGACGCGCATGCGCAGGCCGCTCTTCACCTCGTCGCTCGCCAGGTTCAGCGGCAGGCGCGCTTCCAGCAGCTTGGTGAAGGCGCCGACATCGACGGTCTGCACCACGATGCCGCAATTGCCCTTGCCGCTGATGCCCAGGATCATCGAGCCGTGGTCCGACGGCACGTACCACGCCTCCTCGGTGCCGAGGCGCCGCACCACGTCGGGCTCCACCGGCGCGTATTTCATTTCCTTGGCGCCGGCCGCGACCAGCTTCGGATTGGCCAGGTTCGCCAGGCAATGCACGCGGAAGCCGTCGAACGCCTCGGTCGCCATCGCCTCGGCGGCGTCGGCGGGTTTCACCGCCGCCGCCGGCGGAGGTGCTGCTTTCGGCAGGACCGGCATCGACATGCCGGGTTGCGCCGGTGCGGGCGCTGCCTGCGGCATCGCCGGCGGGGGCGGCGGGTTCTGCGCCAGAACGACGAGCGGCAACAGGATCAGCGGCGCGGCGAGCAACCCGATGCGGGCGATGGCGGACCTCGGCGCGCAAGTCGCGGTCATCAACGAATTCCGTGGGGGTATGAACCGGGCGGATCGACCCCGAGGGCTTGCCGCCCTCGAATTCCAAGAAACGCAACCGGCAGGCAACCCCCGCCGCCTTTCCGGTGCGTAGTCGTGAATCATGAACGTTGGCGGCAGATGTGACAAGCCTAGCGCCGGATCGGCCGGTCCAGGCTTGATTTTCCTTGCGAAATCGCAGACCCAGGGGCGATTCGTTGGCCCGGTTCCAGGGCATGATCTACACTGCGATTCGCCCATCCCGGGGGAAGGATCGCCTGCCCGTGCCGCCGTTCGCGCCGCGCCTGTTCCATTCCAAGCGTGGCCGCGCCGCCGCCGCCGCGCTTCTGGTATTGGCGTTGGCGTTCCTGCCCGCTGGGGTTGAGGCGCAAAACCCGCGTTTCTTCCGCATCGGCGCCGGCTCGACCTCGGGCACGAATTTCGGCATCGGCGGGGCGATCGCCAGCGCCATTTCCAACCCGCCCGGCTCGCGCGCTTGCGACAAGGGCGGCAGCTGCGGCGTGCCGGGCCTGGTGGCCGTGGCGCAATCGACGCAGGGCGCGGTCGAGAACGTGGCGCTGATCGCCCGGGGCGCGATCGATTCCGCCCTGGTGCAGGCCGACGTGGCCTATTGGGCCTATCACGGCACCGGCCCCTATGCCGGCAAGGGTGCTACGCAGAACCTGCGCGCGGTGGCGACGCTGTATCCCGAAATCGTCCATGTCGTCGTGCCGGCGCGCGGCGACATCCAGGGCATCGCCGGCCTCAGGCTCCGGCGCGTGTCGCTGGGCGAGCAGGGCTCGGGCACGCTGGTCAACGCGCGCGCAATCCTGGGCGCCGCCGGTCTCGGCGAGCTCGACGTGGTGCCGTTTTACCTGCAACCCGGCTCGGCGGCCGACCTCTTGGCCAAGGACGGGCTCGATGCATTCTTCGTCAATGCCGGAATGCCGGCGCCGGCGGTGGCGGAGCTGGCGAAGTCCATGCCGGTCCGCCTGCTGCCGATCGCCGGGAGCTTGCGCGACACGCTGCGCCGCGACTATCCGTTCTTTTCCGCGCGCACCGTGCCCGCCGGCGTCTATGCCGGCGTGCCGGGTTTCGAAACCCTGGCGATCCATACCCAGTTCGTGGTGGGGGCGGCGCTGGACGAAAAGCTGGTCTACGGCATCGCCGCCGCGCTGTGGCACCCGAACACGCAGAAGATGCTGGAATCGGCTGGAAGGCTGGCGACGGGGATATCGCGCGCGGCGGCGCTGGACGGTCTGGCCGTGCCGCTGCATCCCGGCGCCGCGCTGTGGTATTTCGAGAACGGCATGATCCAGGGCGACCAGCCGCGCGGCCGGCCTTAGAGTCGATTTAGGCCGCCGCCACCCATTCCTTCATGTCAGGCAGATCGGCCATCGCCTCGATATAGGCGGTGGAGACCGGATCGACGGTCACGCCGTAAGTGGTGAAGCGCGTGGTCACCGGCGCCCACATGCAATCGGCGATCGAGAAACGCCCGAACAAAAACGGCCCGCCCAGTTTCACGCCGAAATTCCGGCGGCTGTCGTTCCAAAGCTGGGTGATGCGCGCGATCTGGGCTTTCAACTCGTCGGTCATCGCCGGGGTGGGCAGGCGTTTCTTCACGTCCATCGACATAGCGGCGCGCACCGCGCCGAAGCCGCCATGCATCTCGGTGGCCACGCACCGCGCCACGGCGCGCGCGCCGGGATCGCCGGGCCACAGCTTGGCGGCCGGAAACGTCTCGGCGATATATTCGCAGATCGACAGCGATTCCCACAAGGTCGTGGACCCGTGCTTCAGGACCGGCACCTGGCCCGCCGGCGAGTGCTTCAGGATCTTTTCCTTGCTGTCGGGCTGGTGCAGTTCGATCAAGGTTTCCTTGAATGTCTGGCCGGTCGCCTTCAGCGCCAGCCACGGGCGCAGCGACCAGGACGACACCGCTTTGGTGCCGATGACGATTTCAAGCTCGGGCATGGGATTCTCCGCGGCTACAGGCAAAAGGGCCGCGATTGTTGCCCCGAAATCTCCGCCGCGGCAAGCCGGGCGACGATCCGCCCGGCCATATATAAGATTGCGCGCCGCCACAGACGTTGGAAGTGAAGCTTCCAACGGATCGGCTCACGGCGCGCCGCTTTGCCCGGCGGCGGGTTTTCGGGCATCGTTCGGCGCCACCGGAGGAAACCCAATGCTCGATTGCTTCACCAAATCCCCGTCGTCCGACGCCGTGCCGATCCAGCCGATCGCCAAAGGCGAGGCGAAAAAGCGGATCGAGCGCCTGAAGCCGCGCCTGCGCGCCTGGCTCGGCGCGTCGGGGTTCACCGGCGCTACGGGGCAATTGCAGCTCGCGCCGGACGAAAACGGCGGGCTGGAGCGCGTGTTCGTGGGCGCGGGCGATGGCGATGCGCGCTGGGTGCTGGGCGACCTGCCCGGCCGGCTGCCTGCCGGGCGCTACCGGCTGGACGCGGGCTACACCAAGCATGGGGCCACCGCGGCTGCCCTGGGCTGGGCGCTGGGCTGCTATTCCTTCGACCGCTACAAGAAGCGCGCGAAAAAATCGATCGTCCTCGACATGCCCGAGAAAGCCGACCGCGCCTATGTCGAGCGCACGGCCGAGGCGATCTACCTGGTGCGCGACCTCACCAACACCCCGGCCGCCGATCTGGGACCGGAAGAGCTGGCGGTGGCGGCGCAGGCCCTGGCGCGCAAGCACGGCGCCAAGTGCCACGTTATTCTGGGCGACGCGCTGTTGAAGCAGAACTACCCGCTGGTCCACGGCGTGGGCAAGGGCAGTGCCCGCGCGCCGCGCCTGATCGATATCACCTGGGGAACACGGGGCCCGCGCCTGGCGCTTGTGGGCAAGGGCGTGTGCTTCGATTCCGGCGGCCTGGATTTGAAGAACAGCGCCGGGATGAAGATGATGAAGAAGGACATGGGCGGCGCCGCCCATGCCCTGGGCCTCGCCTCCATGATCATGGCGGCGAAACTTAAAGTGCGCCTGCGCGTGCTGATCCCGGCGGTGGAGAACATGGTGTCGGGCAATTCGTTCCGGCCCTTGGATGTTCTCAACTCGCGCAAGGGCCTGACGGTGGAGATCGGCAATACCGACGCCGAGGGGCGGCTGATCCTGGCCGACGCCCTGGCCGAGGCCGACCGCGACGACCCCGACCTGCTGATCGATTTCGCCACGCTGACGGGCGCGGCGCGCGTGGCCCTCGGCCCCGATCTGCCGGCGCTGTTCACGATGCACGACGACCTCGCCGCCGCGATCCAGAAGCACGGAACGGAAGAGGGCGATCCGTGCTGGCGCCTGCCACTCTGGGCGGGGTATCGCCAGGGCCTCGACAGCAAGGTGGCGGACATCAACAACATCTCGGACTCGGGGTTCGCCGGGGCGATCTATGCCGCGCTGTTCCTGAAGGAATTCGTGTCGGACGAAACCCGCTGGGTGCATATCGATCTGTTCGCCTGGAACGCGCGCTCACGGCCCGGCCGGCCCGAGGGCGCGGAGGCGATGACCCTGCGCGCGCTCTACGCGCTGATCGAGGACCGCTGGGGCTGATCCCGGGATGGCGCAGCCCCTGACGCCGCACCAGGCGCTGGAGATCTGGCGCCGCGCCACCGTGGCGGGCGTGCGCGGGGCGGAGCCGGACCTGACGCAGCGGCAAATGGCGCTGCTGCTCACCGTGTACCTGGCGCCTGCGCCGCATACCGTGCGCGGCCTGGCCGAAACCCTCGGCATCGCCAAACCCGCGGTCTCGCGCGCGCTGGATCGCCTCGCCGAGCTCGATTTCCTGCGCCGCCGCAGGGACGAGCGCGACCGGCGCTCGATCGTGCTGCTGCGCACGATCAAGGGCTCGGTCTATCTGCGCGATTTCGCGGGGGAGATCACCCGGGCGCTGAAGGAGGTGGAGGGCTAATACCCCCGCTTCGGGTCGACCAGGTTGAGCGGCGCCTGGCCCGACCGGATGCGCTTGATGTTCTCGACCACCTGCTTCAGTGCCGAGCGCGGATCGGTGATCGCGGCGACATGCGGGGTCACCGTCACCTGGGGATGCGTCCAGAGCGGCGACGACGCGGGCAGGGGCTCCTGCCGGAACACATCGAGCGCCGCGCCGGCGAGATGCCCGGAGTCGAGCGCCGCGATCAGATCGCCTTCCACCACGTGCGGGCCGCGGCCGATATTGATGACGTAACCGCCCTTGGGCATCGCAGCGAAGGCCTGGGCGTTCAGGATGTCGGCGGTCGCGGGCGTCAGCGGCAGCACGCAAACGACGATGTCGCTGCGGCCGAGGAACGCGTTCAATCGTTCGCGGCCGGTGAAGACGGGAAAACCTGCTTCCCGGCGCTCGCTGCGCGCCCAGCCCGCCACGTCGAAACCGAGCGAGGCAAGCGCACGGGCCACCGCGCCGCCGATCTCGCCGATGCCCAATACGCCCACCCGGCGTTCGTTGGTCATCTTCTGCGGGAATTCGTGCCAGCGTTTTTCGCGCTGTTGCGCCTCGTAACTGGCGGCCTGGCGGTGGAAACTGAGGGCATGCAGCACGGCATATTCCGTCATCTGCCGCGTCAGTTGCTCGTCCACCAGCCTGACGATGGGCACGCCTTCGGGCAGGTCGCGGTCCACCAGGATGTGATCGACGCCGGCGCCCAGCGAGAAGATCGCCTTCAAGCTGGGCAGGGTTTTTAGAAACCCCGGATCGGGTAACCACACCAGGGCGAACTCGATGTCCGCGGGCTTGCCCACATCCGGGAACTGGCGGAACTCGAGGTCGGGCAGCGCCTTCTTGAATTCCGCGCGCCACCATGGGCCGCGATCGCTGCTGGTCTTGAGGAGGAGTGCCATGCGACGCTTCTCTAGGTCCTCACCGCGCCTTGGTGCGCGGTTTCCAGCTCGAACGCGGCGGCGATCAGCGCCTTGGTGTAATCGTCCCTCGGGCGTTCGAAAATTTCGTCCGCCGCGCCGCGCTCCACCACCTTGCCGTCGCGCATCACGATCACCTGGTCCGACATGGCGCGCACCACGCGCAGATCGTGGCTGATGAACATATAGGCCAGGCCGTGCTTGTCTTGCAGCGTGCGCAACAGATCGACGATCTGCGCCTGCACCGACATATCGAGGGCCGAGGTGGGCTCGTCGAGGACCACAAACCTGGGCTTCAGCACCATCGCTCGGGCGATGGCGACGCGCTGGCGCTGCCCGCCCGAGAATTCGTGCGGATAGCGGTGGCGCGACTCGGGCTCCAGGCCCACTTCCTCCAGCGCCGCTACGATCAGCTTCTCGCGTTCCGCGTCCGATCCGCCGATATCGTGCACCGCCAATCCCTCGGCGACGATCTGGGCGATCGACATGCGCGGGCTCAAGGACGCGAACGGGTCCTGGAACACCACCTGCATCTGCCGGCGTAGGGGGCGCAGGGCGCGTCCGTCGCGCGCCTGCAAATCGCCGCCGTCGAAGGTGATGGCACCCTGGCTTTTCAACAGGCGCAGCACCGCCAGGCCCAGCGTGGTCTTGCCCGATCCGCTTTCGCCCACCACGCCGATGGTGCGCCCGGGCGCCAGTTCCACCGAGACTCCATCGACGGCTTTCACATAATCGACCACGCGACGCATCAGCCCGGCCTTGATCGGGAAATGCACTTTGATGTCGCTGGCCACCAGCAGCGGCTTGCCGCCGCCGTCGCGCACCGGCTTGGCCCGGGGCTCGGCCGCCAGCAGGCGCCTGGTATAGGCGTGCTTCGGGGCGGCGAATACCTCGGCCACGGCGCCCTGCTCGACGATCTCGCCTTGCGTCATCACGCACACGCGGCCGGCGATCTTGCGCACGATGTTCAGGTCGTGGGTGATGAACAGCATGGCCATGCCGAACCTGGCCTGCAATTCCTTCAACAGCTTCAAAATCTGCGCCTGGATGGTCACGTCGAGCGCCGTTGTCGGCTCATCCGCGATCAGCAGGTCCGGCTCGTTGGCCAGGGCCATCGCGATCATCACGCGCGGGCGCTGCCCGCCGGAAAGCTCGTGCGGATAGGCGCCCAACCGCTTCTCGGCGTCGGCGATGCCGACAAGGTGCAGCAGCTCCAGCACCCGCTTGCGCGCCGCTTCCGACTCCAGGCCCTTGTGCAGCAGCAGCACTTCCGACACCTGGCGCTCGACCGAATGCAGCGGATTGAGGCTGGTCATCGGCTCCTGGAAGATCATCGAGACGCGGTTGCCGCGGATCGACAGCAGGGTTTTCTCATCCGCGCCCACCATCTCCTTGCCGGCGAAGCGCACGCTGCCCTTGGGGTGATGCGCCAGGGGATAGGGCAGAAGCTGCAGGATCGACAGGGCGGTCACCGACTTGCCCGAGCCGCTTTCGCCCACCAGCGCCACGGTCTCGCCCTTGTCCAACGCGAACGACACGCCGTTGACCGCCTTGACCGTGCCGCCTTGCATGCGGAACTCCACCGCCAGATCCTCGATCGTGAGCAGCTTTTCGCCCGTGCCGCTCACTTCGTGTCTCCGGTGAAGGTCTTGCGCGGATCGAACGCGTCGCGCGCCGCCTCGCCCACGAACACCAAGAGGCTCAGCATCGCCGCGATCACGAAGAACGCCGACAGGCCCAGCCACGGCGCGTTCAAATTGTTCTTGCCCTGGTTCAACAGCTCGCCCAGGGACGGCGAGCCGGGCGGCAGGCCGAAGCCGATGAAATCCAGCGCCGTCAGGGTGGTGATCGACCCGTTCAGGATGAAGGGCAGGAACGTCATGGTGGCGACCGTGGCGTTCGGCAGGACGTGCCGCCACATGATGCGCAGATCGCCCAGGCCAAGGGCGCGGGCGGCGCGCACATAGTCGAAATTGCGCGCGCGCAAGAATTCGGCGCGCACCACGCCCACCAGCGCCATCCAGCTGAACAGCAGCATCAGCCCCAAGAGCCACCAGAAATTCGGCTGCACGATCGACGCTAGGATGATGAGCAGGTACAGCGTGGGCAGGCCCGACCAGATCTCCATGAAGCGCTGGAACAGAAGATCGGTCCAGCCGCCGAAATAGCCCTGCACCGCGCCGGCCGCCACGCCGACGATCGAGCTTAGGATCGTCAGGATCAGCCCGAACAGCACCGAAATGCGGAAGCCGTAGACGATGCGCGCCACCACGTCGCGCGCCTGGTCGTCGGTGCCGAGCAGGTGCCAGCCGCCGGGCGGGGCGGGGGCCGGCACCTTCAGGTCGTTCGCCAGCGTGTCGTAGCTGTAGGGAACCGGCGCCCAGACGATCCAACCCTTGGACTCGATCAGGCGCTGCACTTCCTTGTCGGTGTACTCGGCCTCGGTCTCGAATATTCCGCCGAACGCGGTTTCGGGATAGAAGCGCGCGAACGGCGTGTAAAACGCGCCGTCGTAGCGCACCAGGATCGGCTTGTCGTTGCAGATCAGCTCCGCGAACAGGCTGAGCACGAACATCACGGCGAAAATCCAGAACGACCAGTAGCCGCGCTTGTTGGCGCGGAAATTGTGCAGCCGGCGGCGGTTGATCGGGCTTAAGCTGAGGTGCTGCATGGCGTTAGTGCTCGCGCCGCGCGAAGTCGATGCGCGGATCGATCACGACATACATAAGGTCGCCGACCAGGCCCATCACCAGGCCCAGCAACGTGAAAAAATACAGCGACGCGAACATCACCGGATAGTCGCGGTTGATCGCCGCCTCGAAGCCCAGAAGGCCCAGGCCGTCGAGCGAGAAGATGATCTCGATCAAGAGCGATCCGGTGAACAGCACGCTGACGAAGGCGCCAGGGAAGCCCGCGATCACGATCAGCATGGCGTTGCGGAACACGTGGCCGTACAGCACCCGGTTCTGCGTCAGGCCCTTGGCCCTGGCGGTCATCACGTATTGCTTGTTGATCTCCTCCAGGAACGAATTCTTGGTCAGCATGGTCAGGGTGGCGAAGCCGCCGATCACCATCGCGGTTATCGGCAGCACCATGTGCCAGGCGTAATCGAGCCAGAAGCTAAGCGAGCTGAAGCGCGCGCCCCAACTGGCGGCGCTCCATTCGTCCGACCACAGGCCGCGCAGGGGGAACCACGCGAAATAGCGCCCGCCCGCGAATACCACGATCAGCAGCACCGCGAACAGGAAGCCGGGAATGGCGTAGCCCAGGATGATGGCGCCGCTGGTCGCCACGTCGAAGCGGCTGCCGTCGCGCACCGCCTTGGCGATGCCCAGGGGTATCGACACCATATAGACCAGAAGCGTGGTCCACAGGCCGAGCGAAATGGATATCGGCATTTTCTGGATCACCAGCTGCACCACGCTCTGGTCGCGGAAATAACTGGTGCCGAAATCGAAGCGCAGATAGCTGCGGAGCATGAGCATGAAGCGTTCGTGCATCGGCTTTTCGAAGCCGAACTGCTTTTCGATCTGCTTGATGAATTCGGGGTCCAGCCCCCTGGCGCCGCGGTATTTGTCGCTGCCCGACGTGCCGCCTTGCTGGCCGGATTGGCGCTGCTGGCCCTTGGCCGTGTCGCCGGTCGACCCGGTGATGCGCGCGGAAGGGTCCACCGCCGTGCCCTTGATCTGGGCGATGATCTGCTCCACCGGCCCGCCCGGTGCGGCCTGGATGATGATGAAGTTGACGACCATGATCCCGAGCAGCGTCGGGACCATCAGCAGGATGCGTCGGATGATATAGGCGAGCATGGCCGCGGTTATCCTAGCGGTATGCGGCATCGGACGGGAAGCCCCGCGCCAGACGGAGGGCCGGGGCATGGATTTATGCCCGGATCGGCCGCATGATCGGGCGGTTCCCCGATCCCCGTCTGTTCCGGCTGTCGCGTCCATGTCCGATCACCGATCCGTTACCGGCCCCGACGATGGCCGCGGCGACGGCGCCCGCTTCGGCGCCCTCGGCTTCCGCGAATTCCGGCTGCTATGCGGCGGGCAGTTCGCGGCCGACATCGCCATCAACGTGCAGTTGTTCACGATCAACTGGCACATGTTCGAGCTGCTGCACGGCAGCACGTACGCCGTGTCGTTGCTGGGGTTCCAGTTCACGCTCAACGGCGCGGCGGCCGGCCTCGGCGGCATCGGCCTCATGCGCCTGTTGCCCACCCTGGTGTTCGGCGTGATCGGGGGCTTGTGCGCCGACGCCTACGACCGCCGGGGACTGATGCTGTGGACGCGCCTGGCCGGGGCCGTGGTCGTCGCCGGGCTTTTCGCGGCTGAGGCCGGCGGCACGGTCGGCGTCGGGCTGCTCTATCTGGTCTCGGCGCTGACGGCGGCGCTGCACGCCTTCGACACTCCAGCGCGCCAGGCGCTGGTGCCCGCCAGCGTGCCGGCGCGGCAGCTGTCGCACGCCATCAGCATTTTCAATCTTACCTGGCGCATTTCGGCGGTGCTGTCGCCGGCCCTGGCCGCGGCCTTGATCGCCAGCCTGTCGCTGACCGCCGCCTATGGCGTGGTGGCCGTCGGTTTCGCCGTGCCGGTGTGGTGCCTGGCGATGTTGCGCCTGAAGCGGGCGGATGACGGGCCGCGCGCCACCCCCGGCGTGGCCGCGTTCCTGGAAGGTTTCAGCTTCGTGCGCGGGCACAAGATTTTATGGGCGTCCATTCTGGCCGATTTCATCGCCGCCTGCTTCACGTCGATCAGCGTGTTGCTGCCGATCCTGGCCGAGGTGGTGTTCGACGCCGGCGTTTCCGGCTATGGCCTGCTGGCCGCGGGCCAGCCCGTGGGGGCGTGCGTCACCGGCCTGGCGCTGGCGTATTGGCACCGCCTGCGCAAGCAGGGTCCGGTCATGGTCTGGTGCCTGGCCGTCTATGGCGCGGGCGCCGTGCTGGTGGGGATGTCGCAGTCCATCTATCTGTCTTTCGCGCTGCTGACGGTCGTGGGCGCGGCCGACACGATATCGTCGATGATCCGCTCGATGATGCGCCAGATGCTGACGCCCGATGCGCTGCGCGGCCGGGTGCTGTCGATCGCGATGCTGTTCTTCCGCGGCGGCCCGCGCATCGGCGAAATGCAGGCCGGGCTTATCGCCGCGCTGGTCGGCGCGCCGGTTGCGCTGGTGATCGGCGGCGCGGCCACGATCCTGGGCGTCGGCCTGGTGCTGTGGCGCCTGCCGCAGATCTTGAAATACGACAGGTTCGAATACGAGCCGCCGGCCGGCGGCGGCGCCAAAGCTTGATCGCTGGCCGTTTCTGCCGCTTTGCGCTAATGACGGGGCGGTGAAAACCGCGCCCCCCCGCCTGATCCTCGCCTCGGCCTCGCCGCGGCGGCTGGAGCTGCTGAAGCAGATCGGCATCGTGCCCGATGCGGTCGATCCGGCGGATATCGACGAGGCGCAGCACCGGGGCGAACTGCCTTTGGCTCTTGCCAAGAGGCTGGCTCTTGCGAAAGCGCTGGAAGTCGCCAAGCGCCATCCCGGGGCGTTCGTGCTGGCCGCCGACACGGTGGTGGCCTGCGGCCGGCGCGTCTTGCCCAAGCCCGAGGATGAAGCCACGGCGCGCAAGTGCCTCGATCTTCTGTCGGGCAGGCGGCATCGCGTGCTTGGCGGCGTGGCGGCGATCGCGCCGGACGGCCGCAAGGCGCTGCGCGTGGTCGATACGGTCGTGACGTTCAAGCGCCTGACCGACGCCGAGATCGGCGCGTATCTCGGATCGGGCGAATGGCAGGGCAAGGCCGGCGGCTACGCCATCCAGGGCCGCGCCGCGCGTCTGGTGCGCGCGATCAACGGCTCGTACTCCAACGTCGTCGGCCTGCCGCTCTTTGAGACCGCCGAGATGCTCCAGGGCCTGGGCTTTCCGGTGGCGGGCTCATGAAAAAAGACCCGCGCGACAAAGGGCGCGACAAAGCGAAAGAACCGGGCATCAAGGCCCCGGGCGTCGATGAAATCCTGATCGACCATCTGCCGGGCGAAACCCGCGTGGCGCTGCTCAGCGGCGGGCGGCTGGTGGCGCTCGGCATCCCCCGGCCGGGCCAGGCGAGCCAGACCGGCGCCATCCTGCGTGGGCGCGTGACGGCGGTACGCCGCGACCAGGGTGCGGCTTACGTCGATCTCGGTTCGGGCAAGGCCGGGTTCCTGTCGCTCAAACGCGGCGGCAAGCCGCCGGTGCAGGGCGCGGCCATCGTCGTGCAGGTGGTGAAGGACGCGGTGGACGACAAAGGCCCGGGCCTGACCGACCGGCCGCTTGTGGCCGGGCGGCTGTTGACCCTGCGGCCGGGCCAGCCAGGCATCGAACGCTCGCGGCGTCTGGCGCCCGACGATTTTACCCGCGCGGCCAAGGCGCTGGCGGCGGCCGACGCGGCCAGGGACGGCCTTCTGGTCAATCCCGTCGCCGCTGGGGTGAGCGACGCAGCACTGCTGGCCGAAGCTGGGGCGTTGGCTGATAGCTGGGCCACGGCGATGAAACAGACCGGCGCTCCCAAGACGCTGCTGCCGGCCCCCGATCCGCTGTTGCGCGCGGTGCTCGATCATGCCGCGGCGTTGAAGTCGCTGCTGCTGGACGACGCCGATACGCTGCAACGCCTGGCCACGGGGCTGCGGATACTGGCGCCCGAGCTGGCGCAGCTGCCGCGCCATCACCCCGGCCCTATGCCGCTGTTCCGCAAGCACGACGTGGAAACCCAGATCGACGAGGCGTTGAGCCGGCGCGTGCGCCTGCGTGGCGGCGGCGGCTTGATTGTCGACGAGCTGGCGGCCCTCACGGTGATCGACGTGGATATGGCGTCGCAGGAAAGCCAAGGCGGGCAGGAAGACGCAGCCCTGGCGGTCAACTTGGAAGCCGCCGTGGAGATCGCCCGGCAATTGCGCCTGCGCGATATCGGCGGCATCGCCGTGGTGGATTTCCTGCGTGTCGGCAAGGGCGACAGCCGGCGGCGCGTGGTCGAGGCCTTGCGCCGCGCTACGTCCGGCGATCCGCAGCAGGTGGATGTCCTGGGCATGACCCCGGCGGGGCTGGTGGAGCTGACGCGCCGCCGCTCCAGGCCGTCGCTCGCCAAGCTGCTGCTCGACAATCCGCAGGCCCTGGGTTTCGCCCTGCTGCGCGCGGCCCTGGCCCAAGGCGCCGCGGCGCCGGGAAGGAAGCTCGCCGCCCGCGCCGCGCCCGAGGTGGTGCAGGCGCTGGAGCGCGAAGCGGCGAGCCTGGCCTTCGTGCGCGCGCGGCTGGGCGCCGGGCTTGAGCTTCGGGCCGATCCGGCGCACCCTGCCCAGCGGTTCGATATTTCTCCGGGTTAGGCGATGGCCGACGACCGCGCCAAGGTTGCGTTCCTGAAAATGCGCTGCCCGATCTGCCGCAAGCCGGCGGTATTGGATTTCCGCCCGTTCTGCTCGAAGCATTGCGCCGATCGGGATTTGGGCAAGTGGCTGGGCGGCGAATACCGCGTGCCGACCGACGAACCGCCCGAGACGCCGGAAGAACCCGAGGACGAAAAGCGCTAGGCGCGCTACTTGTCGCGCGTGACCTGCGCCAGCTCGGCCTGGGCCGCCGCCAATCGAGCAATGGGCACGCGGAACGGCGAGCACGAGACGTAATCCAGCCCCACCTCGCGGAAGAACCGCACCGAGGCGGGATCGCCGCCATGCTCGCCGCAGATCCCCAGCTTCAGGTTCTTGCGGGTCTTGCGCCCGCGCTCCACGCCGATGCGCACCATCTCGCCCACGCCCTCCACGTCGATCGACATGAACGGGTCGGTCGGGAAAATTCCCTGGCGCGTATAGGTGTCGAGGAAGCTGCCGGAATCGTCGCGCGACAGGCCGAGCGTGGTCTGCGTCAAATCGTTGGTGCCGAAGCTGAAGAACTCGGCCGTCTTGGCGATCTCGCCCGCCATCAGCGCCGCCCTGGGCAGCTCGATCATGGTGCCGACATAGTATTTGAGTTTCACTTTCTTCTCGGCCGCGACCTCGCCGGCCACGCGGTCGATCACGGCCTTCAGGATATCGAGCTCGCGCTTGGTCGCGGCCAACGGGATCATCACCTCGGGCACCACCGGCTTGCCGTCCCCAGCCGCCTCGATCGCCGCCTCGAAGATCGCGCGGGCCTGCATCTCGCAGATCTCGGGATACGAGATCGCCAGGCGGCAGCCGCGATGGCCCAGCATCGGGTTGGCCTCTTTCAACTGCGCGGCGCGATGGCGCACGTCGGCGGGGTTCATCCCGGCGGATTTCGCCACCTCGGCGATCTCGGCGTCGCTGTGCGGCAGGAACTCGTGGAGCGGCGGGTCCAAGAGGCGGATGGTCACCGGCAGGCCCTGCATGATGCGGAACAGCTCGACAAAGTCCTGGCGCTGCATCGGCAGTATCTTGTCCAGCGCCGCCCTGCGGCCCTTGGTGTCCTCGGCCAAAATCATCTCGCGCATGGCGACGATGCGCTGGCCCTCGAAGAACATGTGCTCGGTGCGGCACAGGCCGATGCCCTCGGCGCCGAAGCCGCGCGCGGTGCGCGCGTCGGCGGGGGTGTCGGCGTTGGCGCGCACGCCCAGCTTGCGCACCTGGTCGACCCAGCCCATCAGTATGGCGAAATCGCCCGACAGCGTGGGGCGCACCGTCGGCACTTCGCCCGCCATCACCTCACCGGTGCCGCCGTCGATGGTGATGATGTCGCCGTCCTTCAGCGTCATCCCACCGACGCCCAGCGTGCGCGCCGACGTGTCGATGCGCAGATTGCCCGCACCGCTGACGCAGGGGCGGCCCATGCCGCGCGCCACGACAGCGGCGTGACTGGTCATGCCGCCGCGGGTGGTCAGAATCCCCTGCGCCGCGTGCATGCCGTGGATGTCCTCGGGGCTGGTTTCCGCGCGCACCAGGATCACCTTCTCGCCCTTGTTGGCGCGGTCCTCCGCCTCGTCGGCGAAAAACGCGATCTGGCCCGACGCGGCGCCGGGCGAAGCCGGCAGGCCGCGCGCCAGCACCTTGCGCGGCGCCTTGGGATCGAGCGTGGGGTGCAGCAATTGTTCCAGCGACGCGGGATCGACGCGCTGGATCGCCAGCTTCCGGTCGATCAGCTTTTCTTTGACCATCTCTACCGCCACGCGTAGCGCGGCCGTGGCCGTGCGCTTGCCGCTGCGGGTTTGCAGCATGTACAGCTTGCCCTGCTGTACGGTGAATTCGATGTCCTGCATGTCGCGGAAATGGCGCTCCAGACGGTTGCGCACCGCCAGCAGCTGCTTGAACACCTGGGGCATCGATTCTTCCATCGCCGGCAGGTTGGATTGGCTAGCCTTCTTGCCGGCCACGGTGATCTGCTGCGGCGTGCGGATGCCCGCCACCACGTCCTCGCCCTGCGCGTTGATCAGGTATTCGCCGTAGAACTCGTTGGCGCCGGTGCTGGGATTGCGGGTGAAGGCCACGCCGGTGGCGCAATCCTGGCCCATGTTGCCGAACACCATCGCCTGCACGTTGACCGCCGTGCCCCAATCCTCGGGGATCGCGTGCAGCCGGCGATAGGTGATGGCGCGCTGGTTCATCCAGCTGCCGAACACGGCGCCGATGGCGCCCCACAACTGGTCCTGTGGGTCTTGCGGGAAGGGCTTGCCCAGCTCTTCCACCACGCGCTTCTTGTAGCCCGCGACCACGGCCTGCCAGTCATCGGCGTTAAGCTCGGTGTCGAGCGACAGCCCGCGGTCTTCCTTGTGCAGCTCGAGGATTTCCTCGAACAGGTGGTGGTCGATATCCAGCACCACGTTGCCGTACATCTGGATGAAGCGGCGATAGCTGTCATAGGCGAAGCGCCGGTCGCCGCTGCGCCGCGCCAGGCCTTCAACCGTCCGGTCGTTGAGGCCCAGGTTCAGCACCGTGTCCATCATCCCCGGCATCGATACGCGCGCACCCGAGCGCACCGAGACCAGCAGCGGATTGACGGGGTCGCCGAATTTGGCACCGATGCTTTTTTCCACCCCGGCCAGCGCATTTTTCACGTCGGCGGCCAGGCTGGGCGGGTATTTCTTCCCCTGGTGGTAGAAATAGGTGCAGACCTCGGTGGTGACGGTGAAGCCCGCGGGCACCGGCAGGCCGAGCGACGACATCTCGGCCAGGCCCGCGCCCTTGCCGCCCAGCAGGTTCTTCATCTCGCCGCGACCGTCGGCCCGGCCGCCGCCGAAGGAATAGACCCAGCGCGATTTGGTTTTGGCTTTGGGTTTCGCAGATTTCTTCTTGGTCTTGGCCATGTTCTATGTCCCGAATTTTAGGAAACCACGAAGGCACGAAGACACGAAGAAGATCGAAGGGAAGCTAACCACCACGACACAACGGACACCACGGAAGAAGGAATCCCGCGCGACCTCAGAGGTCGCGCATTTATTCTTCGCCGTGTTCGTGGTGTCTTCGTGGTTCAACTTTTCAGCCTTCGATTTTGCCGAAATCTGCCACGCGGTCCATCGTGCGGCGGATTCCACTAAGCAACTTTAATCGGTTTGCGCGAAGGGCTATATCCTCGGCGTTCACTGTAACTTTGTCGAAATAGGCATCAACCGGTGCGCGTAAATGCGACAAGGCTGTCATCGTGGCCGTATAATTTTCGTCCTTGAGATAGTTGTCGATGAAGCCGTTTGTTGTGGCCAACGAATCATAAAGCACCCTCTCTTCGCCCACCTGAATTAGTTTATCATCAGCCCTTTCGTTATATGAACGATTGTCCTTTTTCTCTTCGATCTTCAGGATATTCGCGGCGCGGCGATAGGCGACCAGAAGGTTCGCGCCGTCGTCGGTCTTCAGGAACGAATCCAGCGCCGCGACGCGCGCCAGCAAGTCCACGATGTCGTCCTGCCCGCCCAGGGCGAATACGGCGGCGATCAGGTCGTGGCGCACGCCCTTTTCTTTCAACGCGACTTTCAGGCGGTCGGCAAAAAAATCCATTAATGGCACTAATTTTTCTGGAATCGTTCGTTCTCCATGCCAGGGCACGTACTTTGTCATGCTTGCTTCATGGGTATCAGCAGGTAGGCGCTCTCCTACGGATTTAACCGCTTCATGTCGGAGGCCTAATTTTGTTTTTCGAATATCTTCAAGGATGAGCTTCCAATGCGGTCCGAAGAAATCAACAAGTCGAATCCTCAATGAGTTTTCTACAACTAGCCGGATCACGCCGAGGGCGGCGCGGCGCAGCGCGAACGGGTCTTTCGAGCCCGTGGGTTTCTCGTCGATGGCGAAGAAGCCGGTGAGGCTGTCGATCTTGTCGGCCAGCGCCACGGCGACCGATACGGGTGCCGACGGGCATTTGTCGCCCGGCCCCATCGGCGAATAGTGGTCGGCGATGGCCTGGGCGACGGATGAGGGCAGGTTTTCGTTGAGCGCGTAATACCGCCCCATCACGCCCTGAAGCTCGGGAAATTCGCCCACCATGCCCGACACCAGGTCGGCTTTGCTGAGGCCCGCCGCCTGTTTCGCTTGGCCTGCGTCGCAGTCCGAAATCGATTTGGCGATTTCCCCCGCCAGGGCTTCGATGCGCCTGGTCTTGTCGAACACCGATCCCAGCTTGGCGTGGAACACCACGTCTTTGAGCGCGGGCAGGCGGTCGGCGAGCTTTACTTTCTTATCCTGCTCCCAGAAGAACCGCGCGTCGCTGAGCCGCGCGCGCAACACCCGCTCGTTGCCCTGTACGATCGTGCGGTCGCGCGCCGGATCGGCCGCCATGTTGGCGACCAAGGCGAAATGCGTCACTTTCCCATCGGGCTGGGTCAGGGTGAAATATTTCTGGTGCTGGCGCATCGAGGTACTGAGCACTTCGGGCGGCAGATCGACATAAAGCGGGTCGATAGCGCCCACAAGAACGGTGGGCCACTCCACCAGGCCCGCCACTTCCTCTAGCAGCCCCTTGTCTTCTTTGAGCTTGAGCGCATGTGCGGCGGCCATGCGGCGCAGTTCGCTGTCGATGATGGATTTTCGCTCCTCGCGGTCGAGGATCACGTATGCGACTTTCAGCCGCCGCCGGTATTCGCCGAAGCGCCGCGCCTTGAAGGGTTGCGGGCATAGGAAGCGATGGCCCATCGTGCCGTCGTCGAAAGCCAGGGGCGACAGCGTGCCACCCCGCGGCAGCTTGCCGATCAGGATTTCGCCGTCGAACACCGCCAGGATCGATTGCAGCGGCCGCACCCAGCGGAACGCGGCGTCGGCGAAGCGCATGGATTTCGGCCAGGGCAAAGCGAGGATCGCCTCATTGATGAGCCCGGGTAGCATGGCCGCACTCTCCACGCCTTTCTTCTTGGCGATGGCGAACCAGAACTCGGCCTTGCCGACGATGCGTTTTTCGCATTGATCGAGGCTGGCGAGACCCGCGCCGCGCAGGAAGCCCTGGATCGCCTGGTCGGGCGAGCCCACGCGCGGGCCTTTCTTCTCTTCAGCGATGTCGGCGGTTTTTTGCGGCAGGCCCTTCACCACCAGCGCCAGGCGCCTGGGGGTGGCGAAGGCGTGCGCGTCGGCGAAGGCGAGTCCCTGGGCCGTGAGCTTCTCCGTCACCAGGCGCTTCAAATCCTCGGCGGCGCGCGCTTGCATGCGCGCGGGGATTTCTTCCGAGAACAGTTCGAGGAGCAGTTCGGCCATGCGTCAGCCCGTCTTCCTGCCGCCGGCCAGCCATGCCTCGCAGCAGGCCTTGGCGAGCGTGCGCACGCGGGCGATGAAGGCGGCGCGTTCGTTGACGCCGATCACACCCCGCGCATCGAGCAGGTTGAACAGGTGGCTTGCCTTCAGGCACTGATCGTAGGCGGGAAGAGCAAGGCGAGCATTCAAGAGCGCCTGGCATTCCTTCTCCGCGTCCTCGAAATGCCGGTGCACGGCCGTGGTGTCGGCGTATTCGAAATTGTAGGCCGAGAATTCGCGCTCCGCCCGGAGATACACGTCGCGGTATTTGACGCCGGCGCCGTTCCAATCCAGGTCGTACACGTTCTCGACGCCCTGGATGTACATCGCCAGGCGTTCCAGGCCGTAGGTCAGCTCGGTCGAGGCCGGCTCGCAATCGATGCCGCCGACCTGCTGGAAATAGGTGAACTGGCTGACTTCCATGCCGTCGCACCACACCTCCCAGCCCAGGCCCCAGGCGCCGAGGGTCGGGCTTTCCCAGTCGTCCTCGACGAAGCGGATGTCGTGCTTGAGCGGATCGACGCCCAGCGCCCGCAGCGAATCGAGGTACAGCTCCTGGCTGTTCGCGGGCGAGGGCTTCAGGATCACCTGGAACTGGTAGTAGTGCTGCAAGCGGTTGGGGTTGTCGCCGTAGCGCCCGTCCTTGGGCCGGCGCGAGGGCTGCACATAGGCCGCGTTCCACGGCTCGGGCCCGAGCGCGCGCAGCGTGGTGGCCCAATGGAACGTGCCTGCGCCCACCTCCATGTCGTAGGGCTGCAAAATCACGCAGCCCTTCTCGGCCCAGAAGGTCTGAAGCTTCAGGATCAGGGACTGGAAGCTGGGCGGACGGGCCGCAGGTGAAACCGCCGATGAGGCCATGGGCGCTCGGCCATCCCTAGGATTTCCGCGGGTTTTTAGGTGCGGCGCACCATAAGGGCGAGCCCCGTCAGGGTCAAGCCGAAGTCAGGGAGGGAATCATGCGGGCCCCGGTCAACGCGCCGGGCAGTCGCGGCGCTCGCACGGGGCCGCGTTGCGCGCCTGGAACGCGCCGCACACCGAACAGCGCACCATGTCCTCGACCGCCGGCGTGCCGTCACGCGGCGGCGGGGCCGCCTTGTCGCGGGATTTCTTGGCGCGCTTGCCCTCGGCCGCGTCGTCGTTGCGGCTGAGATACTTGAATCCGTACCACACCGCCGCGATCACGGCGGCGACCAGCAGGATTTTGGCGAAGCTGATGCCGAACATTCACCCCTCCAGCGCCGCGCCGTCGCGCAGCACGGCGTCCGCTGCGTCGGTGAAGCCGCCGTCTTCTTTGTGCAGCACCAAGCCGGCCGCGAGCTTCGCCGGCGATTTCGCCCCCTTGCGTGCGCGCAGGATCACGCGCCGCGCCGCCTCGCCGGCCTTGGGCCATAGCGGGATCACCGCGATCTCGCCGAGCCTGGGGCTCATGGCGACGATCAATTCGTCCAGCCGGTCGGCGCGGTGGATCAAGGTCAGCCGCCCGCGCGGTTTGAGGAACTTCAGCGCCGCGTCGATCCACGCCTCGACGCCCAGGTCGTCGACCGTCGCCCGGCGCTTGGATTGGTCGGGCGGCGCGTCGGCGGCTTCCACGGAAAGATAGGGCGGGTTGGTCATCACGTGGTCGAAGCCGCCGCGCGGCAGGTCCGAGGGCGGCCGGCGCAGATCGCCGACATGCACGATGATGCGCCGGTCCAGCTTGTTGGCGCTGACATTGCCCGCCGCCAGCCGCGCCATGTCTTCCTGCGCCTCCAGGCAATCGATCTGGCAGCCCGCCACGCGCATGGCCAGGCACAGGGCAGCGGCACCCGCGCCCGCGCCCAGGTCCAGCACCCGCTCGCCGTCCACCGCCGGCACGGCGGCGGCCAGCAGGATCGGATCGACCGCGACGCGATAGCCCTTGGCTGGCTGGCGGAACTTGACCTTGCCGCCCAGCAGCGTGCCGTCGGTGGCGAGCGCCGGCTGGGCCGCGTCCGCTTTAGCGACCAAGCGGGGCTTCATCGTCGATCAGTCTTTTGGCGCGGGCATGGTCGCCGTCATCGACCATCAGCCGCCTGGGGATGGCGCCGATGCTGCCCTCGACCGCGCTGGTATGCGCGTCCAGCAACAGCACCGCGATGCCAGCACCGGCAAGCCGTGCCTCGGCCCAGGACAGCAGTACCGGGTCGTTGCTGCGCAACAATTCCTTCACGGGACGGTGATCCTATCGCCTGGCGGCGGTGACGCGTCTTGACCGGGTTTTTCTCGCCCCTATGCTCGGCCCACGGCAAGTCCGGGTCAAGGGGAGCTAAGGACAAGGCGTGGCGGTGATCGTAAGCCTGGACGGCGAGCGGGCGAAACCCCGGGCATCGCTGGATCCTCTGTCGGCGCTGGTGGCCGCGGACATGCAGCGCGTCAACGTGCTGATCGTGCAGAAAATGCACAGCCCCGTGGCGCTGATCCCGCAGCTCGCCGGGCATATCGTCGCCGCCGGCGGCAAGCGCCTCAGGCCGATGCTGACCCTGGCGGCGGCCAAGCTGTGCGGCTATGCCGGCGAGCGGCAGGTGGGCCTGGCGGCGGCGGTGGAATTCATCCATACCGCCACGCTGCTGCACGACGACGTGGTGGACGAAAGCGCGCTGCGCCGGGGCAAGTCCTCGGCCAACGCGGTCTGGGGCAACAAGCCCAGCGTGCTGGTGGGCGATTTCCTGTTCTCCCGCGCGTTCGAGCTGATGGTGACGGACGGATCGCTGGCGGTCCTCGGCATTCTGTCGCACGCCTCGGCCGTCATTGCCGAGGGCGAGGTGCTGCAGCTCGTCACCACCAACGACACCACCACCAGCGAGAACGCCTATCTCGACGTCATCAAGTCGAAGACCGCGCAGCTTTTCGCCGCCGCCGCGCGGATTGGGGCCGTGGTGGCGAACCGTCCCAAGGCCGAGGAAGAGGCGCTCGAGGGCTACGGCCTCAATCTGGGCATCGCCTTCCAGTTGATCGACGACGTGCTGGATTATTCCGCCAGGCAGGCCGAATTGGGCAAGACCATCGGCGACGATTTCCGCGAGGGCAAGATCACCCTGCCGGTGATCCTGGCCTTTCGCCGCGGCAACGAGGAAGAGCGCCAGTTCTGGAAGCGCACGGTCGAGGACATGAACCAGGGCGACGCCGACCTGGCACGCGCGATCGAGCTGATGGCGCGGCACGGCTCGCTGCGCGACACGGTGGAGCGCGCGCGGCATTACGGCGCCATCGCCCGCGATGCCCTGGGCTTCTTCCCCGACGGGCCGGTGAAGCGGATTCTACTCGACGTGGTGGATTTCTGCATCGAACGGGCGCACTAGCCGCCTGGGCCCTCAGACGACGCTGCACGCCTCTTCGAACGCCATGCGCGGATTGCGCGGGAACACGCCCTTGGGATCGCCATAGCCCAGGTTGCACAGGAAATTCGATTTGATCTTACCGCCCGGAAAGAATGCGGCATCGACCTTGGCGTTGTCGAAGCCCGACATCGCCCCGCAATCCAGCCCCACGGCGCGCGCCGCGACGATCAGATAGGCGCCCTGCAGTGTGCCGTTGCGAAACGCCGTGGTCTCGATATGCGCCGGCTTGCCCACGAACCAGCTGCGCGCGTCCTTTTGCGGGAACAGCCGGGGCAGGTTTTCATAGAACTCGGTGTCGTAGCCGATGACCGCGGTCACCGGCGCGGTCATGGTTTTCTCAAGGTTGCCCTCCGAGAGCGCCGGGCGGAGTTTTTCCTTGCCGGCCTTCGAGCGCGCGAACACGATGCGCGCGGGCGAGCAATTGGCGCTGGTCGGGCCCATTTTCATTATGTCGTACATCTGGCGCAGCGTGGCGTCGCTCACCGGCTTGGCGGTCCAGGCGTTGTGCGTGTGCGCCTTGAAGAAAATTTCATCCAGCGCTTTTTGGTCCAGCATGGTGCTTCCTTTTCAAACCGCCGCGCGCGACAGCATCGCGCGCAGCAGCACGTTGCAACCCGCTTCCAGGTCGTCCGGCGTCGCGTTCTCGATCTCGTTGTGGCTGATGCCATCGGCGCAGGGCACGAAGATCATGCCCGTCGGCGCCACGCGGTTGACGTGGCAGGCGTCGTGCCCGGCGCCTGAAACCATCTCCAGGGCGTCGAAGCCGCAGGCCTTGGCCGCACCGCGCACCGCTGCGACGCAATCCTTGTCGAACTGCACGGGCTTGGAGTGCGAGATCTCGACGATCTTTATGTCCAGCCCCAAATCGGCGCCGATCGCCTCAGCGGCGGCGTTGAGCGACGCGGCCATCCCCGCCAGTGCCGCGTCTTGCGGGTGCCTTAGATCGACGGTGAAACTTGCCGCACCCGGAATGGTGTTGCGCGACGCGGGCTCGGCCGCGATCACCCCCACCGTACCGACGCCATGCGGCGCCTGGGCGCGGGCGATGGCGTTGACGCGCTCGACCATCCGCGCGGCGCCCAGCAGCGCGTCGCGCCGGCGGTTCATCGGCGTGGTGCCAGCATGGGCGTCCTGGCCGGTAACGGTCACGTCGAACCAGCGCAAGCCCTGCGCGCCGGTGACCACGCCGATTGTTCTCTTTTCAGCTTCTAAGATCGGCCCCTGCTCGATATGCACCTCGAAGAACGCGCCGAGCTTGCGCCCGCCGCAGGGCATGTCGCCCAGATAGCCGATGCGCTGCAACTCGCCGCCCAGGGTCTTGCCGTCGGCGTCTTGGCGGCTATGGCCGTAGTCCTCGGTGTAGACGCCGGCGAACACGCCCGAGGCGACCATGGACGGGGCGAAGCGCGAGCCTTCCTCGTTGGTCCAGACCGCCACCTCGATCGGCGCGTCGGTCTCGAAGCCGTGATCGTTCAGCGTGCGCACCACCTCAAGTCCCGCCAGCACGCCGTACACGCCGTCGAACTTGCCGCCGTGGGGCTGAGTATCCAAATGACTGCCGGTGACGATCGGCGGCAGGCTGGGGTCGCGCCCTTCGCGCCGCGCGAAGATGTTGCCCATGCGGTCCACGCCCACCGTCATGCTCGCGTCCTTACACCAGCGCACGAACAGGTCGCGGCCCTCTTTGTCCAAATCGGTCAGCGCCAGGCGGCAATTGCCGCCTTTTTCCGTGGCGCCGACGCGCGCCATCTCCATCAGGCTCAACCACAGCCGGTTTTTATCGACGGCGATGTTCGCCAGCTTGCTCATGCCCGCCTCCCGCCGGCGATCTTAGACGAGATCGGCGCGGCCCGCACGGGGGCGGAAATTCTCAGTGATGCAGGATTGAAGAAATCAGTTGGTCTTGCCGGAAAGTTTCATGGCGATCTCGGCCAGGCGCGCGTAATCGTCCAGCTCGTTGTAGGCCTGGGCCGAGATCCTGATCCAGTAGATGCCGGCCAAGGGATGCACCGGCACATCGGTGAAAAACTCGTCCAGCATCCGGCTGCGCAGCATGTAGGCGCGCTCGGTCGACGCCGGGCCGGCGATCGGCAGCCGCACCAGCTGCATGGCGGCATGGAATTCGGGCCCGGCCGCGGTTTCGGTGCCCAGGCGCTTGGCGATCAGCTCGGCCCCTTTGCGCGCCAGCTCCGTGTTGCGCCGGCGCAAGGCGGCCCCGCCCAATCGTTCGTGGAAATCGATTGCCGCGACCACGGCCAGATAGGCGCTGGGGTCGCGCGTACCGGCCCAGTCGAACTCGGCGGCGAAGCCCTTGCCATAGCCGTGCGAGATGGTGACGGGGTGCAAATCCCGCTGCCGGTCCTTGCGCGCCCACAGGAAGGCGCAGCCCTTGGGCGCGCTCAGCCATTTATGGCAATTGCCGGAATACCAGTCCGCATCCAGGGAATTCAGGTCGATCGCGACCTGCCCGGGCCCGTGCGCGCCGTCCACCAGGACCGGCACTCCGGCCGCGTGGCACGCCGCGACGATCTTGCCGATCGGCAGGACCAGCGCGCTGTGCGAGGTGATGTGGTCCATCACCGCCAGCTTCGTGTTCGGGCCGAGCTTCGCCTTGACCGCGGCGACGATGCCGTCCGCGGTCGGCCTGGGGAAGGGGATCGTGGCTTCGACCATCCGCGCCCCGGTGTGGTCGGCCACATAGCGCACGGCGTTGCGCACCGCGCCGTAGACATGGTCGAGCACCAGGATTTCGTCGCCCGGCTTGAACGCAAGCGAGCGCAGCACCGCATTGCAGCCCGTGGTGGCGTTGTCGACGAACGCCACGTCCTCGCTCCTGGCGCCCATGAACGCGGCCAACTTTTCGGCCGCCTGGCGCAACGCTTTGGGCAGCTCGTTGCGTATGAAGCGCGTGGGTTGCGCCTCCAGACGCCGGCGCCATTCGTCCTGCGCCGCCAGCACGGCAAGCGGCGTCGCGCCATACGCCCCGTGATTGGCATTCAGAAAATCTGGGTCCAGCCGCCATTCCCCGCGGATCGCGGCGCCGAGTGCCGGCAAGGCGGCGGGTATCGGTGAGTTGTCGTCGTTCATGGCTTCCTTATACCAAATACCGGACCGCGACGAAGCCGCCGATCAGCAGCACCACGAATACCGTGGTTACCAGGGTCAGGCGCTTTTCCACGAACTCGCGGATCGGATCGCCGAACTGCCACAGCAGCGCCGCGACCAGGAAGAACCGCACGCCGCGCGAGATGACCGAGGCGGCGGCGAAGCTCAGCAGCGGAAAATGCGCGGCGCCGCTGGCGATGGTGATGAGCTTGTAGGGGATCGGCGTCATGCCCTTGATGACGATGATCCACCAGCCGTATTCCAGGAACATCTTCTGGAAGGCTTCCAGGTTCTGCGTCTGCCCGTACATCTGAAGGATCGGCTTGCCCAGGGTTTCCAGCACCCAATAGCCGATGGCATAGCCCAGGAACCCGCCCGCGACCGAGGCCAGGGTGCACACCGCCGCGATATGGAAGGCGCGGCGCGGGTTGGCCAGGATCATCGGAATCAGCATGGCATCGGGCGGAATCGGAAAGAACGAGCTTTCGATGAAGCTGACGGCCGCCAGCCACCATGTGGCGCGGCGGTCGCGCGCCAGGCGCATCATCCAATCGTATAGGCGGCGGATCATCGGGGGTTGTTCTAGGGCCTGGCGTTCAATGGATCAAGCCGCCGATGCGATGGCCGCCAATTTGTCGCGGCCCTTCAGCATGTCGTCCAGCGATCCGAAGGCGTTCATGTAATGGCCGCGGAATCCCGCCCGTTCGATGCTTTTGAACATTTGGGCGAAGTCGATCGTGCCCAGGCCGATCTGCAGATGTTCTTCTTTGTCGCCGCGGCAATCCGCCAGGCGCACCTCGCCGCAGGTCTTCAAATCCAGCGCCGCGACGTGGCCCTCGATGCCCTCGGGCACGATATGCGCGTGATTGACGGTGAAGGCCCAGCCGAGGGCGGGCGAGGACAGGCGCTCGAAGAAGAATTTGCACTCCGCGACATTGTGCGGAATGTAGTGAACTTCGGCGGTATCGGGCTCCTTGTTCAGGTTTTCCAGCAGCAGCTTGACGCCCGCTTTCTCCGCATGGCCCAGGGCGCGCTTCAGGCGCTCGACCCCCGCGTTCATCCGTGCCTGGTAGTCGCCGGTGAAATGATAGCCGCCATGCACCACGATCCACCCGGCGTTGAGGCGCTTGGCGGTGTCGATATAGCTGCGCAGGTATTGGTCCACCGCATCGGACACGTAAGGCGACATTTCCGCCGTGTTGACCGCCGACAGCGTGTGCAGGCCCAGCTTGATGCCGTGCCTGGCCAGGGCGTCGCGCACCGGGCCGGCGCGCCGCTCGTCGAAGGTCAGCAGAGCGTTGGGATCGACGTCCAGCTCGCAATCCAGGTAGCGCACGCCGTTCTTCGCCGCCCAGGCGATGCCGTCCTCAAGCCGGGCCTTGCGGCCCAGATCGATGCCGATCCGCTCCTTCAAATCCATCCCCGGTGCTCCGCTAGCGGGTTGCGGCGCGCTGCCACGCCCAGGTGGCGAACGGCATGATTATGATGGCCGCGGCGACCGCCAGCAGCGTGAAGGTGATCGGCCGGACGACCAGCGGCATGAACGCGCCGTGCGATATGGTCAGGGACTGGCGCAGCGCGTTCTCGAACAGCGGCTCCAGCACCAGCCCCAGCACCAGGGGGGCCGCCGAATAATCGTATTTCTTCATGAAATACCCGGCGCCGCCGAACAGCGCCATCAGCAGCACGTCGTCCACGCTGTTCGACTGGCTGTACACGCCGATCACGCACAGCGCCAGGATGATGGGATACATCAGCGCATAGGGCGTGCGCAGCAGATAGGCGAACGCGCCCACCAGCGGCAGGTTCAGGATCAGCAGCATGGCGTTGCCGACATACATGCTGGCCATCACCGACCAGACGAAATCGGGGTTCTGCTCGAACAGAGCCGGGCCGGGCCTGAGGCCGAACATGATCAAGGCCCCCAGCATCACCGCCGTGGTGTTCGATCCGGGGATGCCGAGCGCGAACATCGGCACCATGGCGCCGGTGGCGGCCGAGTTGTTGGCGGCTTCGGGCGCCGCCACTGCCTCGATCGCGCCCTTGCCGAACAGCTCGGGCCGCTTCGACACCTTTTTCTCGACCGCGTAGGCGATGAACGAGGCGATGGTGGCGCCGGCGCCCGGCAGAACGCCGATGAAGAAGCCGATCAGGCCGCCGCGCAGCGTCGCCCCCTGGCACTGCTTCCAGTCCGTCCAGGTGGGATAGGCGGAGCGCAGCTTGGCGACCATTTCGACGGGTTGGTCGCTGTCCGGGCTGTCGGCCTGGGCCAGCACCTCGCCGACGCCGAAGAACGCCACCGCCAGGACCAGGAACTCGATGCCGTCGAGCAGCCATAGCTGGCCGAAGGTGAAGCGCGGGTTGCCGACCTGCGGATCGACGCCCACGGTCGCCAGCAGCAGGCCCAACACGCCCATGATCAGGCCCTTCAGCACCGAACCGCCGACGATCGCCAGGGCCGACAGGCCCACCAGCACCAGGGCGAAATATTCCGGCGGGCCGAAGAACAGCGCCAGATTGGCCAGGGCCGGCGCCGCGAACATCAGCCCGACGACGGCCCCGGTGCCGGCGATAAACGACGCCACGGCGGCGATGCCGAGCGTAGGCCCGGCGCGGCCCTGCTGCGCCAGTTCGTAGCCGTCCAGGCTGGTCATCACCGAGCTGGACTCGCCGGGAATGCGCACCAACACCGAGGTGATCGTGCCGCCGTATTGCGCGCCGTAATAGATGCCCGCGAACATGATGGTCGAGCCGATCGCGTCGCCGCCGAAGGTCAGCGGCATCAGGATCGAAATGCCGGCCGACGGACCGATGCCCGGCAAGGCGCCGATGATCTGGCCGATCAAAACCCCGGCAAGGCAGAACAGAAGGTATTTCCACTGCAACGCGATGGCGAATCCCTTGCCGACCAGGGCGAGCGTTTCCATCGCTCAGAATCCCCAGGGCCCGGTGGGCAGCGGCACGCCCAGCCAGGTATGGAACAGCAGGAACAGGCTCAAGGTGGTGCCGCCGGCCACAAGCGCGGTTTGCGCAGGGCCGCGCCGTTCGACGTACCCCAGCAGATATAAAAGGTAGCCGCCGATCGTGACCACGAAGCCGGTGAACTCCAGGGCGACGGCGCTGACCACCAGGCCCAGCATGATCTTGGCAATGCGGCGGTGCCGGGTCGGCGCCACGGAAACCGGCGCTGGACGCGCGCTCTGGGTGATCAGCAGCAACGCCACCAGCGCCACCAGAGCGATGCCGAGCCATAGCGGCAGGAAACCGCTGCCGGGCGCGAAGTCGTCCCAATAGGTCAGGCGCTGGGCCAGGAAAATCCACAGCACGCCCATGCCGCCGATGATGCCGACGAAGATGCGCTCACCCCACGGCATGCAGGCGCGTTCCCCCGGCGCGGTCGACGCGCAGCTTTTCCACCGTGGCCCAGTCGATCCTGGCGCCCAGGCCCGGTCCTTGCGGCAGGGTGAGATGCCCCGGCGTCGGCTCAAGCTCGTCGAGAATGATGTCGCTGGTCACGCCCATCGGCCGCATCGAGCCCATTTCGTGCGGCAGCTTCACGTTGCCGATGCAGGCCGCCAGCTGCGCCTCGGCCAGCCGCGCCAGGCCCATCTGGAACACATGGCCCAGCACGCAGGCGATGCCCGCGGCTTCCAACAGGCGGATGATCAGCTGCGCGCCGTCCAGCCCGTGCTTGCTGACCTTCACCTTCACGCGGTCGGCCGCACCCAGGCGGATCACGGTGATCGCGTCCTCGGGCGTGGCCACGGAATCGTCGGTCATCAGCGGCACGCCGATGGCGCGGCGCACCTCGGCCATGCCCAGCAAGTCGCCGCGCGGCAGCGGCTGCTCGACATGCTCGATGTCGTAGCGCTCGATGGCGCGGATCAGGCGGATCGCGTCGGCCGGCCGGTAATGGTCGTTGGCGTCGACGCGCAGTTGCATGGAAGCGGGAATCGCGGCGCGAACTTCCTTAACCCGCGTTATGTCGGCCTCGATCGTCTCGCCGATCTTGATCTTGATGGCGTTGACGCCGGCCTTGGCCTGCCCGGCCGCCTCTTGCGCCATCGCCTCGGGCGTCATGATGCCGATCACCGGCCCGATCACCGGGATCTTGTCGGTGATGCGCCCGCCCAGCAGGGCCGACACCGGCCGGCCCAGGGATTTGGCCTGCAGGTCGTACAGCGCGTTGTTGACGCCGGCCTTGGTCCAGATGCGGCCTTTCAGCGCCGCGTTGACGCGCGCCATGGCCAGGCGCCGGTCCGACGCGGCAATGCCGATAAGCGCCGGGGCGACGTAGTTGTTGACCGCGCCCAGTATCTCGTCGGCGATCTCCTCGGGCTTGCCCGGCGGGGCCGAGACGATCTCGGCGTTGCCCTCAAGCCCGTCGCGATCGGTGCGCAGACGAAGCAGCACCGAGATGTGCCGCTTCGTCTCGCCTTCGGAAATGCGAAAGGGGCGCACCCCCGTCACGGCGACGGGGATGGCCTCTACCGCAACGATCTTCGGATCGGCGCTCACTTCTTGGCTAAGCTCGCCAGCATGTCCTTATAGAGCGCCTCTTGCGTCTCCAGGAACTTCGCGAACTCCGCGCCCTGGATGACGTGCTCCTGGGCGACGTTGTTCTTGATGTAGTCCTTGAACGCCTTGGTTTCGGTCGCCTTCTTCATCACGCCCGACCAATAGGCCACGGCATCGGCTGGAACGCCCTTGGGCATCGCCACGCCGCGCCACATCTGGAACGGCTTAACGTCGATGCCTTGTTCCTTCATGGTCGCGATCGTGGGCAGCGCACCGAAGCGCGTCGGGCGGAACACGCCCAGGCCCCGCGTGGTGCCGCTTTGCAGATGCGACATGAACTCCAGCGGATTGCCCGAGGCCATGTCGATATGCCCGCCCAGCAGCGCAGTCAGAACCTCGCCGCCGCTGTTGAAGCGCACGGTGTTGAGCTGCACGCCCGAAGCCTGCTGGAACACGGCGATCGACATGTCGTCGGCGGTGCCGGCCGAGCCGACCGACACGCTGCGCGGCGGCTTGGTCTTGGCCTGCTTCACCATGTCGGCCGCGTCCTTGAACGGCGACTCCTTGCGCACGAACAGCACATAGTCGTCGAGCATGAAGTTGGCCACCGGCGTCAGGTCGCGCCAGCCCTTGGCGTCCTTCACCGTCAGCGGCGTTATCTGCGTCTGCGGGTTGATGAGGACCAGGGTGTGCGGGTCGGCGTTCTTGGTCGACACCACCTGGCCCACGCCCACGGCGCTGCCGCCGCCCGGGCGGTTGACCGGCACCAGGTTGACCGGCGCCAGCTTTTCATCGGCGACGATCTTGACGATGACGCGCGCCAGCAAGTCGGCGCCGCCGCCCAGGCCGTAGGGAATCACGAACTCAACGTCGCGCGTGGGCTTCCACTGCGCGTTGGCCGGCGCGTTGGCGCCAGCCGCAACCACTGCGAGCGCCGCCAGCGGCGCCCGCCACCAATATTTCCCGATCATGGCGATCCTCCCATGGATCTTTTGTTGAAGGCGAAACGATGTTTTTTTCAACTATATAACCGGCTCAACCCGGCGGCAAATCAGGGTTTCCGATATGCTTGCCGGGCGCTCGCCAGGGGCTAAACTCGGGCGCACGGCTTTTGCGGAGGATTGCCCATGATCACCGAAATCGTCCTGTTCGACCTGCCCAAGGGCATGACGCGCGCCGACGTGGAACGCAATTTCCGCGAGTCGATCCCGCGCTGGCGCCAGAACCCCGACATGCTGCGCAAGAACATGATCTACAGCCTGGAATCGGGAAAAGCCGGCGGCGTCTATACCTGGAACAGCGTCGCCGAGGCCCAAACCTGGCACAACGAAGAGTTCCGCCAGCGCATTCTGGCGCTGTTCGGCTCGGAGCCCAGCTACCAGTATTTCGAAACGCCGGTGATCGTGGACAACGCGGCCGGGACGGTGATCGACCAGACGGCCAAGAAGCCGGTGGGCGCGGCGGCGGAGTAGGGCGGGGCCTCGCCCTTCGAGACGCCCCTCGACCTCATCCTTCGCCCCCTTCGACACGCTCAGGGTGAGGGCTCAGGATGAGGCTTCGGCAAGTCGGGGGATTGGGCCTGAACACATTGTCCTCATGCTGAGCCTGTCGAAGCATGAGGGCAGATAGCCGATCTCTGGCGCGGAAAAGCGTTCCCCGCTAGGATCGCGCCCCTATTTTAAGAAAGCCCCTGTGGCGGAACGGCAGACGCGGCAGACTCAAAATCTGTTGTCCGAAAGGGCGTGGGAGTTCAAGTCTCCCCGGGGGCACCAAGTTTTTCAACGGAACGCCGGGGCTTCAGCCCGTGTAGTCGGTCCCGAGATGGAACAGGCAGTCGCCGCGCTCGGTGCGGCCGGGAATGCGCTTGCACAGGACGAAGCCGTCATGCTCGAAGCGCACGATCTCGGGCTCGCGCCAGGGCGTGTGCGAGAAATGGATCGCGGCGGCGGGCTGGTCCTGCTTCACCGTGTCGCCCAGCTCGACCAGCGGCTCGACCACGCCGCTCTCCGTCGCATAGACGAAATAGTCGGGCCCGCCGACATAGAGCAGGCGCGTGCCCGGCGACGGTGCGACTTTCATGTCAGGCGCGACGCCGACATGCTTCAACAAACGCCGCACCCCAGCCTCGGCGACCCGGAGTGCTGCCGGAGTGACGGTGCCCGAGCCGCCCAGCTCGGTGCCCATCGAGATCACGCCGTGGCGCGCGGCGGACGAGCTCAGGGTCTGGTCGGTGCCCTGCATCTGCGCCGACACATAGCCGGCCGGTGCGCCGAAGGTCTTCAGCAGGTCGATCACCTTGGCGTTGCGCTCGGTTTGGCCCTGAACGATGCTGCCGAGGGCGCTCGGCACATACATCAGCGAACTGCCGCCGGAATGCAGATCGAACGCGTAGTTGCACAGCGGCAGGACCACGCTGTCGATGTAATGCGCGATCATTTTCGTGGGCGTGCCGTTGGGATCGCCGGGGAACGAGCGGTTGAGGTTGCCCGCGTCGATCGGCGAGGTGCGCCGCCCCGCCATCGCCGCCGGAAAATTCGACGCCGGGATGAAGATGATCCGGCCCTGAATTTGCTCGGGCTTCAGCTCGCGGATCAGCTTCATCAACGCGACCTGGCCCTCGTACTCGTCGCCGTGATTGCCGGAGTTCAGCAGCACGGTCGGGCCTGAGCCGTTCTTCAGGCACACCACGGGAATCGGGATGAAGCCATAGGCCGATTCGTGCACGGAATGCGGCAGCCGCAGAAACCCGGTTTGCCGGCCATTCTTTTCAAAGTCGACGCTCGTGCTGATGCGCGTGCCGGTCATGGAATTGCTGATCCGATCGTTGCGTGAGGGTTGGGAAAAGGGATTACGACGCGTAGTCCGGCTCTTCGCGGTCGAGAACGCGCCGCCAGGCGTCGAGATGCAGGCGCGCGTCGTATTTGTCGCCCCAGGCGCCGCTATAGTTGCGGCGCAACTTGTCGGGCTGGCGGCGCAGCGTGCCGCCGGCCATGCGCGCGGTCATCTGGTACATGCAGGTGCGCTCGGCGACGAAAAGCTCGTCGAACGCGTCGTGCACGCTCGGGCCCACGACGGTCACGCCATGATTGGCCATCACCATGATCGTCTTGTCGCCCATCAGCCCCGCGATCCGGTCGCCTTCCTCGTTGTCGTCCACCGGGCCGTTCGCCATCTCGTCGTAGACGATGCGGTCGTTGAGGGCCAGGTCGTTGTGGTGCGACAGCTCCATCCGCCCGCCTTCCATCATCGACAGCGAGGTAAGGTAGCGCGGATGGACGTGCATCACGCAGCGCGCGTGCGGATGCTTCAGGTGAATCCGCGCGTGGATGTGGAAAGCCACCTTGCGCAGCTCGCCCTTGCCGCGCAGCACCTTGCCCGCGAGGTCGCAGACGATCAGGTTGCTGGCGGTGATTTCCTGGAACAGCAGCCCGCGCGGATTGATCAGGAACTGCGCATCGCCGCCCGGCAGCATCAGGCTGTGGTGGTTGCCGATCTGCTCGTTCATGCCGAGCCGCGCATGCACGCGGAACACCGCGGCCAGGTCGCAGCGCAACTGCCACTCCGCATCCTCGGCTTGTCTTACTTCCTTTAGCTGTCGCATGGTCGATCCTTGTTTCCGGCGGCCCAAGGAATCTTGGCATGGCGGCCCCGGGCTTGCAAAGCGCCTTCGCCGGCCCGCGCTAAACCGCCGCGGCGACGCCGGTGAGATTGAGCTCGGCCGCGCGGTGGCAGGCCACCAGGCTGCCGTTGGCGGCTGGCTCAAGGGCCGGGGTTTCCTGCTTGCAGCGCTCGGTCGCATAGCGGCAACGGGGATGGAAGGCGCAGCCCGGCGGAACGCGCGACGGATCGGCCACCTCGCCCTCGAGCACGATGCGCTTGGCGCGCTGGCGCGGATCGGGCACCGGCACCGCCGACAGCAGCGCCTCGGTATAGGGGTGCTTGGGCGCGCGGAACAACTGGGCGGTGGTCGCCACCTCGACCATCTTGCCGACATACATGACGGCGACGCGGTGGCTGACATGCTTCACGACCGAAAGATCGTGCGCGACGAACAGATAGGAAAGCCCCAGCCGGTCCTGCAACTCGAGCATCAGGTTGATGATCTGCGCCTGGACCGAGACATCGAGGGCCGAGACCGGCTCGTCCGCGACGATCAGCGCCGGGTTGAGGGCGAGCGCCCGGGCGATGCCGATGCGCTGGCGCTGCCCGCCGGAAAAGGCATGCGGAAAGCGGTTCATATAGGCTCTGGGCAATTGCACGACATCGAGCAGTTCGGCCACGCGCTTGCGCCGCGCCGCCAGGTTGCCCATGCCGTTGACCAGCAGCGGCTCGCCGATGATGTCGGCGATGGTCATGCGCGGATTGAGCGACGAATAGGGGTCCTGGAAGATCATCTGCATCTGCCGCCGGAGCGGGCGCAAGCCCGCGCGCGGCAGCCCGGCGACATCGACCTGGCGGTTCGCGTCGGTGCGGAACCGGATCGCGCCTGCCGTGGGCTGGATCGCGCGCAGGATGCAGCGCGAGGTCGTGGTCTTGCCGCAGCCGGATTCGCCCACTAGCGACAGCGTCTCGCCGCGGTCGATGGTGAACGAAACGTCGTCCACCGCCTTCACCTGCCCGACCACCCGGCGCAAAAGGCCGCGGCGGATCGGAAAATGTTTCTTGAGGCCCTCGACCGAGAGGACGGTTTCCTTGGCCATCATGGCGCGGTCCCGGCCGGCGCCCCGTAGAGGAAACACCGCACCTCGTGCTCCGCGTCGATCCGCGTCACGGGCGGTGCGTCACGGTCGCATGTGCCCGGCATGAAGTTCTGGCAACGGGGATGGAACGGACAGCCCGGCGGCCGCGCATAGGGGTGCGGAATGCTGCCGGCGATGGTGGCGAGGCGCGAGCGGGGTGCTGCCAGCACGGACGGGATCGAGCGCAGCAGGGCCTGGGTATAGGGATGGCGCGGCGCATGGAAAATGGTGTCCACAGGCCCCGATTCGACCACCTTGCCGAGATACATGACCGAAACAGTATCGGCCATCTCGGCGATCACCCCCATGTCGTGGGTGATCAGGATGACCGCCAGGTTGCGCTCCGCCTGGATCTTGCGGATCAACTCCAGGATCTGCGCCTGGGTGGTGACGTCGAGCGCGGTGGTGGGCTCGTCCGCGATCAGGATGCGCGGCTCGGCGGCGAGCGCCAGGGCGATCATCACCCGCTGGCGCAATCCGCCCGACAGCTCGAACGAATAGGAATCGATGCGCTGTTCCGGCCGCGGGATTCCGACCATCTGCAGCAGCTCGATCGCCCTAGTCCGCGCGTCCTTGGCCGACATCGCGCGATGCAGGCGGATGGCCTCGATCACCTGGTTGCCGATGGTGTGGAACGACGACAGCGAGCTCATCGGCTCCTGGAAAACATAACCGACCTCGCCGCCGCGGATGTCGCGCATCTCGGCGCCCTGGGCGTCGATCGTCGCCAGGTCGACGACCCGCCCGTCGCCGCGCCGCAGCAGCATTGCGCCGCCTTCGACCTTGCCCGGGCGCTCGACGATGCGCAGGATCGACCGCGCGGTGACGCTTTTGCCGCAACCCGACTCGCCGACGATGCCCAGCGTGCGGCCGGGGTAAAGGTCGAAAGACGCGCCGTCGACGGCGCGCACGATGCCTTCGTCGGGGCGAAAGAAGGTTTCGAGATCGCGGACCGATAGGATCGGCTCAGCCATAAGGATCCGCCGCGTCCCGCAAACCGTCGCCCAGGAAGTTGAAGGCGAGGATGACGATGATCACCGGCACGGCCACGAACAGCAGCCAGGGGGCGTGGGCAAGCGCCTGGATGTTCTGGCCGTCCTGCAGCAGAACGCCCCAGGATATCGCGGGCGGCCGCAGGCCGAGGCCGAGGAAGGAAAGCGTGGTTTCGCTGATGATCATGGCGGGCAGCGCCAGGCTGATCGCGGCGATGATGTGCGACAGGAAGGAGGGAACCATGTGGCGGAAGATGATCCTGAGGCGCGACGCGCCGGCAAGCTCGGCCGCGGTGATGAAATCCTCCTCGCGCAAGGCCAGGAATCGGCCGCGCACGACGCGCGCGAGCTCGGTCCAGCCGATCAGCGAGATAATGACGGTGATGGCGATATAGACCTCGGTCACCGACCAATCGGCGGGCAGCGCGGCGGCCAGCCCCATCCAGAGCGGGATGGTGGGGATCGAGCGCAGAATCTCGATCACGCGCTGGATCACCGTGTCGATCGCGCCGCCGTAAAGGCCGGAAACGCCACCCAGCAGGACGCCGAGAAACAGCGACAGCGCGACGCCGAACAGGCCGATGGTAAGCGAGGTGCGCGTCGCCAGCATCAGGCGCGACCACACGTCGCGGCCGAGTTGATCGGTGCCCAGCAGGTACAAGGCGTCCTCGGGGATGCCGCGATCGAGCCCAATGATGTGCCGCTTGGCCGCGAACAGCCCGAACAGATCGTAGGAATAACCTTCCGCGAACCAGACGAGATACCGCTTGTCGGTGGGATCGGGCGCGTAGATCAGCTTGAAGGTGCGCACGTCCCGCCGCCCTTTCAGCGCATAGACATGCGGCTTGAAGCTGCCGTCGTCGTCGAACAAATGCACGGCCTGCGGCGGAATGTAGCTGCGCGCCGAATCGGTGGAATGCGGCGGGGTGACGGCGAGGAAATCCGCGAACACCGCCGCGAGGTAGAACAGGATCACGACGATCCCGCTCGCCACCGCGACTTTATGCTTCCTGAAACGCCACCAGGTGAGCTGGAGTTGGGTCGCGGCCGCGACCTTCTCCTCGGCGACCGTGACCAGCGGGACGGCCAGTTCCGCCGGGACGCTCATCCGTGCATCCCCGCGCGGATCCTAGGGTCGATCCACATCAGGATCAGGTCCGAAATGAACGTGCCGATGACCGTCAGGACGCCGAGCAGCAGCACGATCGTGCCGGCGAGGAACATGTCCTGCGCGATCAGCGCGCGCAGCAACAACGGACCGACCGTGGGCAGCGACAGGACCAGCGAAACGACGATCGAGCCCGAGACGACGAAGGGAAGCAGATAGCCGATCGTGCTGGCGAACGGATTCAGCGCGGCGCGCACGGGGTATTTCACGATCACGCGCCACTCGGCCAGGCCGCGCGCGCGCGCGGTCGTGACATAGGGGCGGCGAAGCTCATCGAGCAGGTTCGCGCGCATGATGCGGATCAGTTGCGCCGTGCCGGCCAAAGCGAGAATCAACGCCGGCAGGGGTAGATGGCGCATCAAATCGACGGTTTTGCCCCACGACCAGGGGGCCAGCTGATATTCCGCCGAGAACAAGCCGCCGATGTTCAGGTCGAACAGCTTGAAGCCGAAATACATGATGATCAGCGCCAGGAGGAAATTCGGCACCGCCAGGCCGACGAAGCCAAGGAAGGTGAAGATGTAGTCGGCGACGGAGTATTGCCGCACGGCGGAGTAGATGCCGATCGGCAGCGCGATGCCCCAGGTCAGGAAGATCGCGGCGAGCGAGACGACGATGGTAAGCCACAGCCGGTCGCCGATAACCTCGGTCACCGGGCGGCCCCATTCCATCGACATGCCGAAATCGCCCTGGACCACGCGGATGATCCACTTCCAGTACTGCACCCACATGGGTTGATCGAGGCCGTATAGCTGGCGCAGCGCCTGGGCTTCCTGCTGGTTCACCACCGAGCCGGAAGCGGAAAGATTGGCGATATAGGTATCGACGAAATCGCCCGGCGGCAGCTGGATGATCACGAAGGAAACCACCGAGATCGCGCAGGTCGTGATCAGGGCGAGTCCGAGGCGCTGGAAGATGTAGGTGAGCATGCGGACTCAGCCCCCGGATCGCATCCGGGGGCTGAAGGCCCGTATCGGCTGAGAAGCTCTCGTCAATTCTTGTAGAACCACGTCTCCGGGTGGGCGCCGCCCGGCGTGCGGCAATGTTGCGCGATGCAGTTGCGGCCAGGGATGTTGCCCAGCCGGTCGCTCACCAGACGCACGCCCATCAGCGCCGGCGACTGGCCGACCGTTCCGATCGCGTATTGCTGATCGATCAGGATCTTCCAGATCTCCTGCGCCGTCTTGATGCGATCCCCGGTCTTTTGCCCCGCGGCGGAGCTATAGAGCTCGAGCATCTTCAGGATGTTCGGGTCGTCGGGCTTCTTGCCCTGCGTCCCGTTCGAGTTGAACCACTTGGCGAACTCGGGCCCCATGAAAGCCTCGGTCGGATCGACCGGGATCGCGTGGCGCGGGAACAGATACAGCAGCTCGGTCCCGCCGTTGTTCCACACCATGATGTGGTGCTCGTTGTTCTGCGTGCGCGTGAACGCCAGGTTGCGCTCGGTGTCCTTCACATCAGCCTGGATGCCGACCTTCGCCCACTGGTCGGCGACCATTTCGCTGATCTTCGGCCAGGGCAGGAAGGCCTGCACCGCCTGGACCTGCAGCCGCAGGCGCTGGCCGTTGTCGGTCCGCACGCGGAAGCCTTGCGCGTCCTTCTTGGACAGCCCGATCTTGTCGAGCATCTCGTTCGCCTGCTTCGGGTCGAAGGTCGACCATTTCTCGCGCCAGCCCGGCCCGGGGAAATAGGGCAGGTCCTCGCCGGGCGCGGTCGAGCCGGGCTTGGCCACACCCAGCCAGAACGTGTCGTTCAGCTGCTTGCGGTCGATCGCCAGCGAAAGCGCGCGCCGGAAATCGGTGGTGCGGATCCATTTGGCGATCTCGGGATCCGCCACGTAGCTCATGTTGAAGTGGTAGATCGCGTCGGTGCCGTTCAGCGCGAGGTCGAGATGGACCTTGTACTTGCCGCGCGCCTGGTTCTCGAGGATCACCGGCAGCTTGCCGATATCGATATGGCGTTCCTGGAGGTCGTAGTCGCCGGCCATCGCGCGCAGGTTCAACACTTCCAGGTTCTCGGCGAGAGTCATAACGACCCGATCCAAGTAGGGTAGTTGATTGCCCGCGGTGTCGACCGCCCAGTAGAACGGATTGCGCTCCATCACCCAGGTCGCGTTGTTGATCGGCTGCGTGGTCCGGAACGGCCCCAGGACGGGGACGGCCGGGTTGAGCGTCCAATCCTTCTTGAAGTGCAGCCGGGCGACCCAACTGTCGAAGCCTTCGGCCTTGGCCGCGGCGTTCGCCGCGTCGACGCCGCCGGCGTATTTCGGCAGGAATTGCTTGAGGTAATGCGCGGGCGCATAGGCGCCGAAGCTGCGCTTGTTCGACTGCCGCACCGCCTGGCCGCCGCCGATCAGGGTGTCGCCCCCCATCAGGTCCTCGAACAGGAAGAAGGGCACGTCGAACTCGAACTTGACCGTGTAGTCGTCGACCTTGACGATCCGGCCGGGCTTGCCCTGCGGCGCCATTTCCGGGATCGCCGTCGGCACGATGTCCTTGTTGCTGTAGATGTCCTCGAACCAGAAGACGAAATCGCTCGCCGTCATCGGCGCGCCGTCGGACCACCTCAGGCCGCGCCGCAGATCGAGCGTGAACGTCTTGCCGTCGTCGCTCTGTTTCCAGCTCTTGGCGAGCGAGGGATTGACCTTGGCGCCGGTGTGATCGACCAGCATCGGGCGATCCGAGGCGTTGATGCGGTTGCCGTTCTCGTCGTCGCCCGGGCCGGTGAAGCCGCGCCGCCAGGTGCCGCCGTATTTGCCGATCTCCTGGATCGGCTTGATGACCATCAGGTCTTGCGGCAGCCGGTCCTTGACCGGGGGCAGCTTGCCCTGTTTGACCAGGTCCGCGAGCTGCGGCGCTTCGTTGAAGGTCTTCGGCCATTGCGCCGGGTCGGTGATGATGGTGATGCCCTCGGACTTGCCGATCAGTCCCGACTGACTGAGCGCAGACTGCGCCGAGGCCTGCGACGCCGCGCCGATCGCCAGTGCGGCGCCCAACGCCAAACGTGCCAGGAACGAGAAACCTGTTTTCATGTATCCCCCCATTATCGCCGGGCCGACGATCCGTCTAAACCCGGCATTTTATTTGTGAACCTGACGGTTCCGGGCGTGAGAGTAGCCATTTGGGCTCGCTGCGGCAATCCGGCACAAGGCGGCGGCCGGGGCGACCCGACAAAACCACCCCGCGAGCGGCGGGGCGGCTGTGTTTCCGGCCTATGCCGGGGGGATCGGTCCTCGATGGCTATTTTTTCAGCACTGGAGCGTGCGCGGCGAGCCTTATCGCAACGCCGCCGCGAGGCGCGACGCGCCGCGGCGCAGCGCGCGGAACAGTTTCGGCAACAGCCAGACGGCCAGGCCGAAAAATACCGCGAGCATCGCAAGCAGCAGGACCGGATGATGCAGCGCCGCATAGATCCCGGCCACGACCATCAGGTCTTCCGCGATCGACGCGCCCCAGTTGGTGAACGGCTCGGGCGAGGCGTTGATCATCAATCGCGCCGACGCCTTGGTGGCGTGCGACCCGGCGCTGAGCGCGCCGCCCACAAGCGCCGCTGCGATCTGCAAAGAGGGGTCGACCGGCCCCACCGCCCCGGCGGCCAAGATGGCGCCGGCGGGAATGCGGATGAAGGTATGGATCGCGTCCCAGGCCGAATCCACGCCGGGCACCTTGTCGGCGAAGAATTCCACCATGTACATGAACACCGCGGCGGCGATCACCAGGGGATGGGTCAGCACCTGAAGCTCGGGCGGCAATACGATGCCGCCGGTGGCGCCCATCACCCCCAGCATCAGGATCGTCGCGTACAGGTTTATGCCGCTGGCCCAGGCGACGCCCAGGGTTAGGGCCAATGTGCTGGTGATGTCCATAGGCCGTGTCCTAAGCCTTGTTCAGGCGCGCAAGCGCCGTTCGTCGCCCCATAGTCTAACGGCTGGCGGAGCAAAAAAATCCAGCCCTGGGCGGAGGAAGGCAAAAAAACCCGCCCGCCGCCGCCGGTTCATCGATGAAATTGTCTATCCTTCAGGCCTGAAGGCGTGCGTGAAACGAGTTGCGAAAGAGGGGACGGCATCCATGAATGAACCGCGGGGCGACGACCTCGCCGCTCTCAAGCGCTGGTTCAAATCGCTCGAGGACTGCGTTGCGGCGGTGGATTATGAAGCGGCCTATCCGCTGTTCGCCGAGGACATGGTGGCGTTCGGCACGTTCAGCGACTTCGTCACGGGCCGCGACGCGGCGGAGCGCGAGCAGTGGCGCAACGTATGGCCGACCATCCGCAACTTCCACTGGCGGCTGGACGGCATCAGGGCGATCGTCTCGCCCGACCGGCTATCCGCCGTGGGCCTGGCGGTGTGGGATTCCGACGGCTTCGACCCCGACGGCGCACGGTTCGACCGGCGCGGCCGCGCCACGGTCGCGTTCGCTCGGTGTGCGTTGGGCGACCCCTTCGTGGCCGTGCACACGCATATGTCGCTGTTTCGCGGCACCCCCGCCAAATCGCATGGAAACTTCGGCCGCGAGAAGCGATCCGCTAGCGCAGCAGATCGGTAAGCTGCTCCAGCTTCCACTCGTCGATCGGTTTCTTCCCGGCGCGCGGCGCCGGCTGCATCCCAGCCAGCTCGAAGCGCGGCGGCGGCGGCGCCAGGCGCTGGTCGTTGTTGTTCGCAACGGCGGGTTGCGCGACGGGCCGCGTTGCCGGTGTGGCCGAAGCCGGCTGGACGGCCGGCTGCGGGGCATACGCCGTGTCGGTGCGCGCGAATGCCAGGAAACGGGGCGCGAGCTTCCGCTCCGCGCTCATCATGTCGGCCAGTTGCTCGACGCTGCCTTTCACGCGGCGGCCCAATAGGCCGCCGTAATGCGCGGTCAGCGAGTAGCCGGAAACCATGATGTCGGTCACGCGCCAGCCCGCTCCCGAATTCTTCACCACCCACTCGGCGTCGATCGTGCGGTTGGGACCGGCGAGCGGCATGGCGACGCTGATCTCGTTGCGGCTCTTCACAGCGCTCGCGCCCAGTTTGGCTATGTCCGGGTGGATCTGGTTGATTTCGTCGATGATGATCCGGGCGATATAGGCGGTAAGGCCTTCCATTATCTCCGCCCGCTGGTTGGCCGGCACCTGCACCTCGGCATAGGCCAGCACGCCTGCACCCAGGGCTTTGAAATCGACCGACGGCCCGGCGCTCTGGGCCAGCATGCAGCGGCGGGTGTCCAGGTCGTTGATCTTCATCGCCGCCACGATCGATTCGCCCAGCTTCTGAACCACCCCGCGCGCTTCAGCATCGCCCGTGGCGATTTCCACGGCCCAGCCGCGCGCGGCAAAAAGAGCGATCGTGATGGCGACAAGGATGGCGGTCAAAGTCCGGATTTGGGCGAGCCGGGTTTCGGGTTCTTGGCTACCTGCCGAAGTACTTTCCATTTGCTCCTCTGCGATGTTGCATGGGGCGAATTTCCTTCGCCCCGCTAAAGTTTCTGGGTCTTCAGAACGCACGCATGCGGCCCGCCCGCGAAGCCCGCCGGAAACGGCCGGGAATTCCGCTGGCGTCGGCAAACTCCCGCTTGGCCAGCCAGGCTGCGCCTTCGGGGAATGGCAATGCTGCCCGTCTTCTTCTCCGCGCGGCTTGCGCGCCGGAACAACCCGGCCTTCCTGCTGCGGACAGGCTCTTGGGTTGAAACCGCGATGCGCGCCTCTGGGCTATGGCTTGGCGATCGCGGTAAACTGCGGCCTTGTCCGGTTGCACCGCGTGCTCGCCGGGGTCGCGGCCATCTTCGTCTTTCACTGCTTGCTTTCCATCTAGCGGTGAATTCTTTGTAAATCGTTAAGACGCCCTCATTCAGCCGTATTCAAAACGGCCGGGCGGCGGATTCCATTTCACCCCAAATTGTGACGCGCCGGCCGGTGCCACAATTGGCCTTGCGCGTGTTGCCCACCGCCACGCGGCATCAGCCGGGAGGCGGAAAGCCGCCCAAACTAGGTTAACGAAACCGCATGTTTCTCTTGCAATCGGCCTCGCGGCGCACCATTTTCCCGTCATCCGTGAACAATGGTCCCGCACCGATTTGGCGCGCCTTAATTTATGGCGCGCGCGGCGCGGGCGAATCGCTGGGATGGAGCGGCACATGAACCCCAAAAAGACCAAAATCAAGCTGACGGACGGCGATTTCCTGTTCTTCAACGTGGTCTACGAGGACGGTTCGCAAACCTCGAACCGCAAGATTTCCAGCGCCGAGCTGCCGATGTTCGACGTCGAAGGCTCGGTCAAGGCGATGCTGGAGGCCCAGGACCGCAAGATCGCCGAGCTGTCGGGCAATCCGCGCGGCCGCATCAAGGCCATCACCCAGGTTTTCCGCTAAACGGGTCTTCCGCCAAACCCCCTCCGCCCGCGCGCCCGGCCCGCCGTCTTGGCATTGGACGGCTAGCGCCGCCCACGTAAGATTCCCGCAAACGAGGGGGCGCGCATGACTCTGTTCGACCGCGGCGAATACCAGGCCCGCATCCAGCGGGTGAAAACCGAAATGTCGCGGCGCGGCATGGATTTGCTGCTGGTCGCCTCGCCCGCCAACCAGTTCTGGCTCACGGGCTATGACGGCTGGTCGTTCTACACGCCGCAAATGGTGGCGGTGAGCCTCAAAGCGGAAGAGCCGATCTGGGTCGGGCGCGCGATGGACGCCGTGGGCGCCAAGTTCACCGCGTTCCTGAAGCCCGGGAACGTCGTGCCGTACCCCGACATCTATGTCGGCTCGGCCGACCGCCATCCCATGCAGTTCGTGGCCGAGGAATTGACGCGCCGCGGCTGGGACAAAGGCACAATAGGCGTCGAGACCGACGACTATTACTACACCGCCAGATGGGACGCGCTGCTGAAAGCCGGCTTGCCGAACGCCAAATTCGCCGACGCCTTTCTGCTGGCGAATTGGTGCCGCATGAAGAAGTCGCCGCGCGAACTCGATTTCATGCGCCAGGCCGGGCGCATCGCCGCGGCAATGCACCAGGCCGCGTTCGACAAGGCCGCCCCCGGCGTTAGGCAATGCGACGTGATGGCCGAGGTCTATCGCGCCAACATATCGGGCACGCCCGAATTCGGCGGCACCTTCCCCTGCAAGCCGCCCAACGCGATGGTCGGCGAAATCTGCTCGGCCCCGCATCTGTCCTGGACCGACGAAAAGCTGGCGCCCGACGACCTGTTCTATATCGAGCTCGGCGGTGTGCGGCACCGCTATCACTCCCCGCTGTCGCGCTGCATCTATCTCGGCAAGCCGACCGAGCGCATGCAGCACGTCGCCAAGGTGATCGCCGAGGGGCTCGAGGCGGTGCTGGCGGCGGTCAAGCCGGGCGTGGTGTGCGAGGAACTGGCGGCGGTATGGAAGCGCGTGATCGCCAGGCACGGCATCGAAAAGGACAGCCGCATCGGCTATCCCGTCGGCATCGGCTACCCGCCGACCTGGGGCGAGCTTACCGCGTCTTTGCGCGCGGGCGACCGCACCGTGCTGGAGGAAGGCATGACATTTCACTGCATTCCCGCGATCTGGCTCGACAAATACGGATTGGTAATCTCGGAAAGCTTCGCGGTGGCGGCGCGCGGCGCCGAATGCTTCGCCGATTATCCCAGAGTATTGCAGTCGAAGGCGTAACGCTTACGCCGGCGCTGCGGCGACGCCGAGCCAGCGGTCGAGCGTTTCGGGGGAAGCGAGCAGATCGTCGCTCGGGCCCTGATGCACCACCCGCCCGCGGTCCAGGATCAGCGCCGCCTCGGTCATCGGCAGCACCAGCCTGGCGTGCTGTTCCACCAGCAGCACGGCCATGCCGCCTTCGCGCGTCATGGTGCGGATCGCCGCCAGAAGCTCGTGCACGATGATTGGCGCCAGGCCTTCCAGCGGCTCGTCCAGCAGCAGCAGGCGCGGATTCATCGCCAGCGCGCGGCCCACGGCCAGCATCTGCTGCTCGCCGCCCGAGAGTTGGTTGCCGAAATTGCCCCGGCGCTCGGCCAGGCGCGGAAAGGCCTGGAACACGCGCTGGGCGGTCCACGGGCCGGGCCGCGCCACCACAGACAGGTTTTCTTCCACCGTCAGGGAGGGAAAAATCTCGCGCTCCTGCGGCACCCAGCCGATGCCCAGATGCGCACGGCGATGGCTGGCGAGCGCCGCGATATCCGCACCGGCGAAACGGATGGAACCGCCATGCCGGCGCGTCAGCCCCATGATGGTGGTGACCAGCGTGGTCTTGCCCATGCCGTTGCGGCCGAGCAGCGCCGTGGCCTGGCCTTCTTTCAGGCGCAGCGAAATGTCCGACAGAACCACAGCCTCGCCATAGCCGGCGGACAGGTTTTCCAGCTCCAAAAGCTCAGCCATGCGCGGCCTCGCCCAGATACACCTCGCGCACGCGTGGATCGGCGGCCACGCGTTCCGGCGCGTCCTCGACCAGCACCGCGCCGTTCACCATCACGGTGATGCGCTCGGCGAAGCGGAACACGATGTCCATGTCGTGCTCGATCAGCAGCACCGTCACATCGCGCGGCAGATCGGCGATGCGGCGGAACAGCTCCGCGCTCTCGCCGCGCGGCACGCCCGCCGCCGGCTCGTCCAGCAGCAGCACCCTGGGCTTCAGCGCCAGGGCCAGGGCGATCTCGATCAGCCGCTGCCGGCCGTAGGGCAGGCGGCGGGTCGGTTCGTCGGCCGAGTCCAACAGGCCCAGCGTGTCGAGCAGCGCGGCGGCCTCGGCGAACAGATCGCTCTCGCGGCTGAGTTGCCGCCACCAGCTCCAGGCCACGCCCCGGCGTTCCGCCACGGCCAGGGCCACGCTTTCCAGCGGCGTCAGGTCGGGGAACAGTTGGCTCACCTGGAACGTCCGCGCCAAGCCCAGCTTTACGCGCAAATGCTGTGGCCTAGTGGTGACGTCCCGGCCGTCGATCAGGATCTGCCCGGCATCGGCGGTCAGCGCGCCGGTCAACAAATTCACCAGCGTGGTCTTGCCCGCGCCGTTCGGGCCGATCAGCGCGTGGCGCGCGCCGGCCCTCAGGCTCAGGCTCACCTTGTCCGCCGCGGTGATGCCGCCGAATTTCTTGGCCAGGAAGCGAGTTTCCAGGACCGGCGTCACGGCGCGGCTTTCCGCAGGCGCGGCAGGGCGCCGCCGATAACGGCGAACAGGCCCATGAGGCCGCCGCGTGCGAACATCACCAGCAGCACCAGCATCGCCCCCAGCCAGAATTGCCAGTATTGTGGCGTCAGGCCCGACAGCACGTGATGCATGGCCATGAAAACCAGCGCCCCCAGCATGGCGCCGTATAGCCGCCCGGTGCCGCCCAGCACCAGCATGATCAGAACGTCGGCCGATTTCTCGAAGCTCATCGCTTCCAGCGACACGAACTGGTTGGTCTGGGTGAGCAGCGCCCCGGCGACGCCGGCATAGGCGGCGGCCAGCGTGTAGACGGCGACGATGCGCCCGCGCACCGGCGCGCCCAAGGCGTGCATGCGCCGCTCGTTCTGCTTGATCGCGCTTAAAGACCGGCCGAAGGGCGAGTGCACGATGCGCCGCGCCAGCAGGAACATCAGGAACAGCACCGCGGCGGCGTAGACATAGGCGGTGCGGCCGTAGAGGTCGAAATCGAACATGCCCAGGACCGGCCAGACCTGCACGCCCTGCAACCCGTCGGCGCCGCCGGTGAGCCAGCTCATCTTGTTCGCCAGCTCCGACAGCATCAGGGCGATGCCCATCGTCACCATCAGCCGCGTCAGGTCGGTGCCGCGCAACACCAGAAAGCTCGACGCAAAGCCGAACGCGGCGGCGACGGCGGCGGCGGCGATAAGGCCGCTGAACGGTTCGCCCCAGCCCCGCACGGCCAGAAGCCCCGCCGTGTAGGCGCCAAGGCCGAAAAACGCGCCGTGGCCCAGCGACACGATGCCGGCATAGCCCAGCAGCAGATCGAGCGAGAGGGCGAACAGCGCCATGATCGCGATCTGGCCGAGCAGCGGCAGTTGCGTGGGAAACAGGAACCAGGCGGCGACCGGCAGCGCCCAGATCAGATACTCGACCGGCCGCCATCCGCCCGCGCGGCGCATCCGGTCCAACAGCTTCTTATAGCGCTCTGCGTCCATCAGCGCTGGACCGCGCGCCCGAACAGGCCATGCGGCTTAAGGATCAATACCGCCACCATGACCGCGTAGATGATGAAGGCGCCGATCTGCGGCAGGTAGTATTTGCCCGCCGCGTCGCAGATGCCTAGCAAAAGCGACGCCACCAGCGGCCCGGTCACGGTGCCGCTGCCGCCCACCGCCACCACCACCAGGAAGAACACCATGTATTTGACCGGGAAGGTCGGATCGAGGCTGAGGATATCGGCGCCGAGCGCGCCGCCCAGGCCCGCCAGGGCCGAGCCGGCGGCGAAAGTGATCGAGAAGATGCGCCCCACGTCGATGCCCAGCGCCCGGGCCACGCGCGCGTTGTCCACGCCCGCGCGCAAGGTGCTGCCGAAGCGCGTGCGCACCAGGAAGAAATGCAGGCCCAGCGCCAGGGCGCCGCACACCCCGATCAGGAACAGGCGATAGGCGCCGACCTCGATGCCCGGCGCCAGGCGCACCTGGCCGCTCAGGAACGCCGGCATGTGGACGATCTGCTGGCGTGCGCCCATCAGGTAGTCGGCCACCGCCATCGCCATGAACACCAGGCCGATCGAGAACAGCACCTGATCCAGGTGGCTGGCGCCTTCGTACAGCCGCGCGTAGAGCGTGCGCTCCAGGATGAAACCCATGACCGCGGCGGCGGCGGCGGCGACAGGCAAGCACAGAAGGAACGGCACGCCCCAGCGGTTCAATAGCGCCGCGGTGACGTAGCCGCCCAGCATGGCGAACGCACCATGTGCCAGGTTGACGAAGTTCATCAGCCCCAGGGTGACCGACAGCCCGACCGCCAGGACGAACAGCAACGTGCCCCAGGCCAGGCCGTCGAACAGGACCGTGATCATGGCTCTCCCCCCGCCGCGGCCGTGGGCGACCGCGGCGGGATCGAGATTATTTCTTCATCGGGTCCTTGACCATGTCGATCTTGTCGAACTCGACGTTGTAGAGCTTCCCGCCGACCTTCTCGACCTTGCGGATATAGATGTTGTGGGTGATGTCGCGGGTGTCGGGCTCGATCTTCACGGGGCCGCGCGGGCTGGTCCAGCTCATGCCCTTGGCGGCGGCGACGAACGCCTCGCCCTCGACCTTGCCGCCGGTCTTCTTCAGCGTTTCATAGATCAGGTGCATGCCGTCCCAGCCGCCCACCGACATGAAATTGGGCCGCATGCCCGGATTGGCCTTCTCGAACGCGGCGACATAGGCCTTGTTCTCGGGGCTGGGGTGCGCGGCGGAATAGAAATGCGCGGTGATCACGCCGAGCGCCGGGTCGCCCATGCCGTTCAGGATGTCGTCGTCGGTCACGTCGCCCGGCCCGATCAGCTTGATGCCGGCCTGGCCCAGGCCGCGCTCGTTGAACTGCTTCATCACGGCAGCGCCCTGGCCCGACGGCACGAAGATGAACACGGCCTGGGGCTGCGCGTCCTTGGCGCGTTGCAGGAACGGCGCGAAGTCGGGATTCTGCAGCGGCGTGCGCAGCGCGCTCACAACCTCCCCGCCGCCCGCGGTGAACACCGACTTGAAGCTGGTCTCGCCGTCGATGCCCGGGGCGAAGTCGGTGACCATCGACACCACTTTCTTGATGTTGTTCTTGAGCGCCCATTGCGCCATCACAACGGCGCTTTGCGGCAGGGTGAAGGAGGTGCGCAGGATGAAGGGCGAATCCTGGGTGATGATCGACGTGCCCGCGGCCATCACCAGCATCGGGGTCTTGGCTTGGGTCGCAATCGGCGCCGTGGCGCGCGCCAGCGGCGTCAGGCCGAAGCCCGCCAGGATCGACACCTTGTCCTGGATGATCAGTTCCTGCGCCAGGCGCTTGGTGGTTTCGGGCTGCACGCCCGTGTCGTCCTTCAGGATCACCTCGATGCGCTTGCCCGCGACCGAGGCGCCTTTTTCCACCATGTACAGGTTGACGGCGGCGTGGACCTGCTTGCCGGTGGAGGCGAACGGGCCGGTCATCGGCAGGATCAGGCCGATTTTCACCACGTCCTGGGCGGCGGCACCGGTGGCGAACAGCGCGGCTACCGCGAACGCGGCCAATCCCGTGCGGCGTGTAATGAGCATGGTCGGTTTCCTCCCCTGGGTGCGCGCTTCTTGATCGGGCGCGCGGTGCTTAAAGCCGCATGATTTGGCTGCCGCGCCGGTCCCAAGTCAAGCGGCCTACATCTTGACCGCGCGAGCCTTGACCGTACGCGTCGCGGCATCGACTATGCGGGCCGATCGATAACAACGCCCAGGGTGGGAGGAATCCCATGTCCAAACGCACCATGCCGCCGTTCCGCGCCGACCATGTCGGCAGCCTGCTCCGGCCCGAAAAGCTGCTGACCGCGCGCGACCAGGCCAAGCGTGGCGAGATCACGCCGGCGGCGCTGACGGCGGTCGAGGACGAGGCGATCCGCGAGGTGGTGAAGCTGCAAGAGGATATCGGCCTCGAGTCGATCACCGACGGCGAGTTCCGCCGCACCTGGTGGCATCTCGATTTTCTGCAAGGCTTCGAGAACGCGACGGTGATCCCGCCGCGCGTAAAGGTGAAGTTCCACACCCATGAAGGCGACATCGAGCTGGAGCCGCCGGGCCTGCGCGTGGACGGCAAGCTCGCGCGCCGCAAGCCGATCTTCGTCGACCATTTCAAGTTCCTGAAAGGCGTTACGAAGAAAACCGCCAAGCAGACCATCCCGTCGCCCAGCATGATGCATTTCCGCGGCGGCCGTAAGGCGATCGACGAAAAGGCCTATCCGCGCATGGACGCGTTCTATGCCGATCTCGCGCGGGTCTACGCCGAGGAGGTGAAAGACCTGGCCGACGCGGGCTGCCGCTATCTGCAGCTCGACGAGGTGAACTTCGCCTATCTGTGCGATCCGAAACTGCGCGAACAGGTGCGCACGGGCATCGGCGAGGACCCTGCCAAGCTGCCGCATGTCTATGGCGAGCTGATCAACAACGTGATCGCCGGGCGGCCCAAGGACATGATGGTGACGATGCATCTGTGCCGCGGCAACTTCAAAAGCGCCTGGGTGGCGGAGGGCGGCTACGAGCCGGTCGCAGAAATCCTGTTCAACGAGATCGGCGTCGACGGCTATTTCCTGGAATACGACGACGCGCGCTCCGGCAATTTCGAGCCGCTGCGTTTTGTGCCGAAGAACAAAATCGTGGTCCTGGGGCTGGTGACCACCAAGGTCGGCAGGCTTGAAAGCAAGGACGTTCTGAAGCGCCGGATCGACGAGGCGGCGCGCTTCGTGCCGCTCGACCAGCTTGCCTTGAGTCCGCAATGCGGCTTTTCCAGCACGGTCGAAGGCAACAACATCACGCTCAGGGACGAAATCGCCAAGTTGAAACTGGTGGTCGAGACCGCGCGCGAGGTCTGGGGCGGCTGACGCGCGGCGTGCTACGCTTGGCCCCATGAAAATCTGCATCGTCGGCGCCGGGTCGATCGGCGGGTTGATCGCGGCCTATCTTGCCCGAGCGGGGCACGACGTGTCGCTGGTTGCGCGCGGGCCCAATCTCGCCGCGATCGCCGCGAACGGACTCACGCTGGTCAAGGGCGAAGAACGCTTCACCGTCAAATGCCGCGCGGCGGACAATCCCGCGTCGCTCGGTGCCCAGGACGCCGTGTTCCTGACGCTGAAGGCGCCATCGGTCGGCGACATGCTGCCGCGCCTGAAGCCGTTGCTAGGGCTGGATACGGCGGTGCTGCCGGCGCTGAACGGCATTCCCTGGTGGTACTTCCAAAAAGAGGGCGGCAGGTTCGACGGCTCGCCCGTGGAATGCGTCGATCCCGGCGGCGCCATGCTGAAATCGCTCGATCCCGCGCGCCTGATCGGCTGCGTGGTCTTTCCCGCGGCCGAGGTGACCGAGCCCGGCGTGGTGCGCCAGACCACGCAACAAACCGACTTCACGATCGGCGAGATCGACAGCAAACCCTCGGCACGGGCCTTGGCGCTGGCCGAGGCGATGACCGGCGCGGGGATGAAGACGAGCTTGAGCCGCAAGATCCGCGATGCGGTGTGGACCAAGCTTTTGGGCAATGTGTCGTTCAATCCGGTTGCGGCCTTGGCGCTGATGCGCATGGACCAGATTTTCACCGAGCCCAGGCTGGTTGAGCTGGTGCGCGCGGTGATGACCGAGGCGGTGACAGTGGGCAAAGCCTATGGCATCGCTTTTTCCATGACCGTGGACAAGCGGCTGGACGTCGCGCGCGGTTTAGGCGCCGGCCGGCCGTCGATGCTGCAGGACGTGCAGCGCGGCCGGCCGATGGAGGTCGAAGCCATCGTCGGCGCGGTGGTCGAGCTGGGGCGGCGCGCCGGGGTGCCGACGCCGGCCACCGACGCGGTCTATGCGCTGATCGCGGGGCGCGACGCGGTGTTGCGCGTCTAGCAGCCTGACGCCTCAAGTCGTTTCATTGTCAACGAAACGTCCGCCCTTTATCGGCGGCCTCCCTTGTGGTAAATAACGGTCAACGACTGCCCGACCGTCGCGTCGGCAGCGGCCTTAAGGGAGGATCGTATGACCATCACCAAACTGCGCCTGGCCGCCTTGCTGGCGGCCGCCCTGCCGCTCGCAGGCCTGTCGCTGCCCGCCACGGCTGCGACGCTGGACGACGTGAAGCAGCGCGGAGTTCTTACCTGCGGCACCGCGCCCAACATTCCGGGCTTTGCCTTCACCGACGACAAGAACAACCGCGTCGGCTTCGACATCGACCTGTGCCGCGCGCTTGCCGCCGCCATTTTCGGCGACGCGACCAAGATCAAGCTGACGCCCCTGGGGCCGCGCGACGCCTTCACCACGCTGCAATCAGGCGCGGTCGACATCCTGACGCACCGTTTCACGTGGACCTACAACCGCGACGCCGGCAGCGGCCTCAACTTCACCCGTGTCATGTTCTTCGACGGTCAGGGCTTCATGGTGCGCAAGAAGGCGAACGTGAAGAGCGTGAAGGAGCTTGGGGGTGCGTCGATCTGCGTGGCGCAGGGCACCACGTCCGAGCTCAACATCGCCGACTATTTCCGCGCCAACAACATGAAGTACACGATCGTCACCTTCGCCGACCTGGACGAAGCGCGCCGCTCGTACGACGAAGGCCGGTGCGATGCCTGGTCGAACGACCGCGCCTCGCTGGCCGCGCGCGGCCTGGGCCTGAAAGACCGTAGCGAGCACGTGATCCTGCCCGAGACGATCTCGAAAGAGCCGATCTCGCCGATGGTGCGCCAGGGCGACGACCAGTGGGGCGATATCGCCCGCTGGACCTTCGACGCGCTGTTGACCGCCGAGGAGCTGGGCGTCACCTCGGCCAATGTCGACGACCTCAAGGCCAAGTCGGAAAACCCGGAGATCAAGCGCCTGCTGGGCGTGACCGACGATCTGGGGCAGAAGAACGGGCTGACGGCGGCCTGGGCCTACAACGCGATCAAGCAGGTCGGCAACTATTCCGAAATCTTCGAGCGCAATGTCGGGTCCAAGACCAAGCTGGGCCTGGGGCGCGGCGCCAACGCGTTGTGGACCAATGGCGGGCTTCTGATCGCGCCGCCGTTCCGTTGATCGTCAGCTGATGCTCTAGGGCGCACCGGCGGCGTTTCACCGCGCCGCCGGCCGGCCCTACAATCCGGGGAATGACCGCCCGCCCAGATCTGCCCGCGCCCGCGTCTGCCCCCGGCTCGCGGCTATGGCTCCTTGTCAGCGACGGCCGCGCGCGCTCCATTGCCGCGCAGGTGCTGATCGCCCTGGCGCTGCTGGCGCTGATCGCTTCGCTGGTCGGCAACGTCGCCGACAACCTCCAGCGGCTCGGCGTCAACGCCGGGTTCCGGTTCCTGGCGCGCCCCGCCGGGTTCGGCATCACCCAGCATTTGATCGAGTACAGCGAGGCGTCGAGCTATGGCCGCGCGCTGCTGGTGTCGGTCATCAACACCGCGGTGCTGTCGGCGGTGGCGATTGCCGCGGCCACCGTTCTGGGCTTCGCGGTCGGCCTGATGCGTCTCAGCGCCAATCTGCTGATCGCCAACCTGGCGACCGCCTATGTCGAAACCCTGCGCAACATCCCGCTGCTGCTGCAGATCTTCTTCTGGTATTTCGCCGTGTTGCGGCCCTTGCCCGGCCCGCGCCAGAGCATCGTCATCGGCGGCGTGGCGTATCTAAGCAATCGCGGGCTCTACATGCCCGCCCCCGTGTTCGAGGCCGGAGCAGGCTGGATCGGTATCGCGGTGTTGGCGGGCATCGCCGCCGCCATCGGTCTTTTGCTATGGGCACGGCAAAAAAGGCAGGTGACGGGAAAACGCGTGCGCGTTGGGGCAATCGCGGCGGCCCTGGCGCTGGGCCTACCCCTGCTGGCCGCCGCCGCCGCCGGATTTCCCGTTTCGTGGGACCCGCCGCGCCTCACAGGATTCAATTTCACCGGCGGGGTGGCGGTGATCCCCGAATTCGTCGCCATGCTGGTGACGCTGTCGCTCTATAGCTCAGCCTTCATCGCCGAGATCGTGCGTAGCGGCGTGCTGGCGGTGCCGAAGGGACAGGTCGAGGCGGCGCGCGCCGTCGGCCTCAAGCCCGCGCAGATCACGCGCCTGGTGGTGGTGCCGCAGGCCATGCGGGTGATCGTGCCGCCGCTCACAAGCCAATACCTCAATCTGGTCAAGAACTCGTCGCTCGCCGCCGCCATCGCCTATCCCGACCTGATGCTGGTGTTCGCCGGCACGGTGCTGAACCAGACCGGCCAGGCGATCGAGGTGATGGCAATCACGATGGGCACCTATCTGGGTTTCAGCCTGCTGATCGCCGGGCTGATGAACTGGTACAACCGCGCCGCGGCGCCGGTGCGGCGCTGACATGACGGCAGGCGATTTCATTGCCCGGCCCGATGAAAAGCCGCCCGCCACGGGCGTCACGTGGTGGGGGTGGATCAGGCGCGGCTTCTTCAACAATCCGTTCGACGCGGCGTTGACGGTCGGCGGCCTGTATCTGCTGTATCTGTTCGTGCCGCCGCTGGTGGAATGGGCGATCGTCAAGGCGGCATGGCAGGGTTCGACCCCGGCCGCCTGCCCGGACAAAAGCGCGGCGTGCTGGGCCTTCGTCAACGCGCGCTTCGGCCAGTTCGTCTATGGGCCATACCCGATATCGCAGCGCTGGCGCGTCGATATCGTGCTGGCCATTGCCGTCGTGGGGCTTGCGGCGCTGCTGCTGCCGCGCGTGCCGGGCAAGATCTGGATCGGCGGCGCCATGCTGACGGCCTATCCCGTGGCGGCGGCGGTGCTGCTCGGCGGCGGGATGCTGGGCCTGGCGCCGGTGGACACAGCGGATTGGGGCGGGCTGATGCTGACGCTGGTGGTGGCGAGCTGGGGCATCGCGACGTCGATCCCCCTGGGCCTGCTGCTGGCGTTGGGCCGGCGCGCCGAGATGCCGGTCTTGCGCGCGGCCAGCGCCGTGTTCATCGAGTTCTGGCGCGGCGTGCCGCTGATCGGCGTGCTGTTCATGGCGGCGACCATGTTCCCCCTGTTCCTGCCCGCCGGCGCCACGATGGACAAGTTGCTCAGGGCGTTGATTGCGTTCTCGCTGTTCAACGCCGCCTACATGGCCGAGGTGTTCCGCGGCGGCTTGCAGGCGATTCCAAGCGGCCAGTACGACGCGGCCCGGGCGCTCGGCCTCGGCTATTGGCGCATGAACGCGCTGGTGATCCTGCCGCAGGCCTGCCGCATCGCCATTCCCGGCGTGGTCAACACCTGCATCGGCATCTTCAAGGAAACCACGCTGCTGCTGGTGATCGGCGTGTTCGATCTCTTGGCCATGATCCAGGCGGGCATCGCCGATCCGCAATGGCTGATCGGCGACCACGTCCGCGAGACCGGCTATTTCTTCGCAGGGCTTTGTTTCTGGGTGTTCTGCTTCGGCATGTCGCGCTACAGCGCCGGTCTGGAGCGCCGCTTGTCGGCGGGCCGCGACGCGGCTTGACCGGCTTTGGCCGAGGATTTGGAATTGCCCAGGCGCTCGGTCAGCCGCGCCAAGGCGCGCATGAACCCCGCGCGGTCGCCGGCGCTGAATCCGTTCACGAACCAGTTTTCCCATTCCCGCGCGGTGCGGATCAGCCGGGCATAGGCGCGATGACCCTTAGGCGTGAAACTGAGTATCAGCAGCCGCCGGTCGCGCGGATCGGGCGTGCGCGTCACCAGCCCCAGATGCAGCAGGCGCACGATCGCGCGGCTGACCGTGGCCTTGTCCATGCTGGTGTGCTGCACGACGGCGTTCGACGATACCGGGCTGAACGATCCCAGTACCGTCATCACCCGCGCCTCGGGCAGTTGCAGTCCCACCGCCTCGGCGTATTCGCGCGCCAGGCGCTGCGAAACCTTGGCGGTCAGGACCGACAGCTTGTAGGGGATGAATCGGTCCAACCGGAGGGGTGGGACGGAATTGCGGCGCTTGGGCATGGCCCGGCTTTCTAGCCGCTTCCGCGCGGCTTGACAATCGTTTCACTTGGAACGACCATCGACGGGCACGACTCGAAAAACCGCACCAACGCCGCACACAGAACAAACAATCGGCGGCGATCGGGGGAAGGAAAACCGGCATGTCCCTGCGCAAGACCGCCGCGCGCGCCAATGTCCGGCAATTGCCCAGCCGCAAGACCGTCCGTCCCGCGCCGCGCATCGCCGCCGCGGAATGGGAAACGCGCGTCAACCTGGCGGCGTGCTATCGCCTGGTGGCGCATTACGGCTGGACCGACCAGATCTACAACCACATCTCCGCGCGCGTGCCGGGCGAGGAGGGGCGGTTCTTGCTGAATCCCTACGGACTTCTGTACGAAGAGGTCACCGCCTCGTCGCTGGTGAAGATCGACGCCGAGGGGACGATCGTCAACGACAGCACCGGCATGGGCGTCAACGCCGCCGGATTCGTGATCCACAGCGCGGTTCACGCCGCTAGGGCCGACGCGCATTGCGTCATCCATACCCATTCGCGCGCCGGCATGGCGGTGTCGGCGCAGAAGGTGGGCCTGCTGCCGTTGACGCAGCACGCCATGAAATTCTTCAACCGCCTCGCCTACCACGACTATGAAGGCATCGCTCTCGACCTGGACGAGCGCCAGCGCCTGGCGCGCGACCTCGGTTCGTTCAACGCGATGATCCTGCGCAATCATGGGCTGCTGACGCTGGGCCCCACGATCCGCGCCGCGTTCGAGGAGATGTATTACCTAGAGCGCGCCTGCGAGGCTCAGGTCGACGCGATGGCCGGCGGGGCGGAACTCAACATGCCGTCGCCCGAAGCGTGTGAGAAGTCGGCGCGGCTGTTCGAGCGTCCCTCGCGCGTGTCGGCCACGCGCGACTGGCCGGCGCTTTTGCGCATGCTCGACCGCCAGGACGGCTCTTACCGCAGCTGAACGCGGCATCGCCAGCGCATCATTCCGCAGCAATCCGGGAAACCCGCATGACACCCTCGATCGACGTCCACACGCATATGCTGAACCGCGACTGGCTCGAGTTGTTGCGCCAACACGGCAAGCCGCGCTTCGAGTTGCGCAAAAGCCTGGATGCCGCCGAGGGCATCATGATGGACGGCGCGCCGTTCATGACGCCGATGCCCGGGCATTTCGACTACGAGTACCGCATCAAGCGCATGGACGAGGCCAAGGTTGATGTGGCGATCGTGTCGCTGACCTGTCCGAACGTCTATTTCGGCGGGGCCGACATCAGCCTCGAAGCCGCGCGGATCGTCAACGACTCCATGGCCGCGGCGCAGAAACAGTATCCCCAGCGCATCCGCTTTCTCGCCTCGCTGCCCTGGGAATATCCCGACAAGGCGGTGGCGGAATTGAAGCGCGCCTGCGACGCCGGCGCCGTGGGCATCATGGTGCTGGCTAATATCGGCAACAAATCGCTGACCGACCCGCTGTTCGCGCCGGTGTGGCAGGCGATCGACGACCGCGCCTTGCCCGTGCTGGTGCACCCTACTGCCCCGCCCGGCACGCCGGTCATGGACATGCGCCAGTTCAACCTGATCGCCTCGATCGGCTTCATGTTCGACACCAGCCTGGCCTTCGCGCGCATCTTCTTCGACGGGTTCCTGGACCGCTATCCGAACCTGAAGCTGATCGCCTCGCATGCCGGCGGCGCGCTGCCGTTCCTGGTGGGGCGGCTGGACCAGTGCCACGACAACATGAACGCCGCGCGCACCAAGACCCAGACCCGCCCCAGCGAATACCTGAAGCGCATCTATTACGACGCGGTGACCTATAGGCCCGAAGCTTTGAGAATGGCGATCGATGTGGGCGGCGCCGACAAGGTAATGTACGGCTCCGACTATCCGCACAATATCGGCGACATGGTGGGGTGCCTGAAGCGCGTCGACGATCTGCCCGCCGGCCAGCGCGACGCCGTGCGCGGCAAGAACGCCCAGCGCATTTTCAAGCTGTAGGCTTGCGGGCGACGATCAAGGCTTGGGTTTGATATCGGCCAGCGGGTCTTCCTCCAGCCGGTTCATGCTGTCGTCGACCTTCTCGACCTTGGTCGACGCCGCGATTTCGCGCAGCACGTCGGGGAAGTATGTCGCGATCGGCGGGAAAATAACGATCAGCGCAATCGCCACGATCTGCAGCATCATGAACTCGAACATGCCCTTGTAGATCGTGGCCAACGACCATTCCTTGACCACCTGTTTCAGGTAATAGGCCGACATCGCTACAGGGGGCGACAGGAACGCGGTCTGCAGCACCACAGCCACCAACGCGCCGAACCAGATCATGTCGAATTTCAACGCCGCCACGACCGGATAGAAGATCGGCAGGAACACCAGCACGATCGCCGGCCATTCGAACGGCCACCCCAGAAGGAAGATCAGCACGATCACCAGAAGCAGCATGACCGTCGGCGGAACCGGCAGGGCCAGCAGCATGTCGGTGATCCAGCCCGCCGTACCCAGGCGCGAAAACACGGCGCCGAACACGTTCGAAGTGACGGCCAGCAGCAGCACCATGCTCGACGTCGCGGTGGCCGACAACACCGCGCGTCTTAGGCTGGCATAGGTCAGCCGGCCGTAAGCCGCGGCCAGCACCAGCGCTCCGAATGCGCCGAACCCCGCCGCTTCGGTCGGCGTCGCCAGCCCCGCCATGATCGAGCCAAGGGTGGCGGCGATCAGCCCAACCAGCGGCACCACGCCCAGCACGACTTCCCACAGGATCGTCGCCACGCTGTGTATGCGTTCCTCTTTGGGCACCGGCGGTCCCAGCGACGGGTTGAAGAACGCGCGGCCCATCAGGTAGGCGAGGTAGAGCCCCGCCAGCAAAAACCCCGGCCCGAAGGCGGCGGCGTAAAGATCGGCCACCGACACGCCCAGCACCGGCCCCATCACGATCAGCATCACCGAAGGCGGGATCAGAATGCCCAGTGTGCCGCCGGCGGTGATCGCGCCCGCGGAAAGCCTGGCGTCATAGCCGGTCTTGATCATGATCGGGCTCGCCATGATGCCCAGGACCGTGACGGCCGCGCCGACGATGCCGGTCGCCATCGCGAACACCGTGGCGGTCAGGATCACCACCGCGAACAACGCGCCGCGGATCGGCGCCAACAGCGCGCGGAACGCGGTGAACAGCCGCTCCATCAACCCGGCTTGTTCGGTGATGAAGCCCATGAACACGAACAGCGGCACCGCAGCCAGCAGCTCTTCCTTCATCATGCCGATGACCTGGAAATAGGCCAGATCGAACACCGATGCGCCCAGGCCGAAATAGCCGAACGACAAAGCCAGGAACAGCAGCGTGAAGCTGATCGGGAAGCCGATGAAGATCGCGCCGATCATTACCACCAGCATGATCAGGCCGAGGAGCGCGAGGCCGGTCATGCCCTAAACCTCGATCTTCTCTTTGTGCTCGAGCACGATGCCCGTGCGCCAGGCGTAAAGGCTTTTGATCGTTTCCGATACGCCCTGCACCAGTAACAACAGACAGGTCGTAGGGACCACCATCTTGAATGGCCACAGGATCGGCCGCCACGGCGTCTGTTCGGACGTTTCGCCGATCTGGAAGGCGTACCAGCCCTCGTTCCAGCTCACGACCAGGAACACGATCAGCGAAGGAAAGAAGAAAACGAGATAGGCGATCGAATCGATGACGCCCTTGGTGCGCGCCGACCACTGCTCGAAGAAGAAGTCGGTGCGGATATGCGCGCCCTTATGCAGGGCGAAAGCCGAGCCCAGCATGAAGATCGCCGCGTACAGCATGTAGGTAAGGTCGAACGACCAGGTGGTCGGCGCGCCGAAGAAATACCGCGCGCCCACCTCGTAGCACACCACCGCCACCAGCGGCACGTTCAGCCACGCGATCCATGTGCCGGTCGTATCGGTGAACCGGTCGATGGCGCGAACCGCCACGATCAACCCCGAAACGGGCTCAGCCATCAAACCAATCCCAAAATCGAATACCCGAAACGGCCGGTAGGGCGGAAACAGGGGCGGCTCATCGCCCCTGTCCGCATCAGCCGGTTATTGTTTCTTTTCGGGGAAATAGTAGTTCGCCGCGAAGGAATACGGCGGGAACATGAAGCGCTTCGCAGGCACCACTTTCTTGGCATAGTTGTACTGCGAGGCGAACACTTTCTTGAAGAACGGGTTCTTGGCCGATTCTTCCTTCGCGATCGCGTCCCAGGCCTTGAAGAATTCGATCAGGATCGCCGGCGGTGTGCGCAGAAGCTGTGTGCCGTGTTTGGTCACCATTTCCTCGATCGCGTCGGCATTCTGTCCCTGCCACTTGGCCCACCAGCGCGTGAAGGTTTCGACCGAGGCCGAGCGGATCGCTTCCTGCTGCTGCGCGGTCAGGCCCGCCCACACTTCGCTGTTGATGATCAGCTCGCCGACCGAGGCCGATTCATGCATGCCCGGCGTGTAGTGATATTTCCACACCTGCGGCAGGCCGAGGCGCAGATCCTCCACGCCGCCGACCCATTCGGCGCAATCGATCACGCCGCGCTGTGCTGATGGAACGATTTCACCGCCCGCCATGTTGACGGTCTGCATGCCCATGCGCTGATAGATTTCGGCCACGATGCCGGTCTGCCGGCATTTCATGCCCTTGAAGTCGGCCAGGTCCTTGATCGGCCGCTTGAACCAGCCCAGCGCCTGCGGGCTGGAGGGCAGGATCGGGAAGGCGATGACGTTCAGCTTCAGCTCTTTCTGATAGAACTCCCACCACAACTCCAAGCCGCCGGCTTCGTAGACCCAGCCCATGAAGTCGATCTGGTCCATGCCGGCGATGCCCGCAGGCGTGTTCGAGAACAGGGTCGCGGCCTTGTTCTTGCCCACCCAGTAATAGGAAATGCCGTGGCCGCCATCGATCACCTTCTTGTGGGTGGCGTCCAGGATCTCGAACGGCGGTACGATCTGGCCGGCGGCCAGCGCTTCGATCTTCAAGCTGCCGGCCGTCAACTTGTCCACGCGGTCGGTGAAGAACTTGAAGTTGTCCTGCAGCGTCAAGCTGGCAGGCCAGGTGGACTGGAATTTCAGGTTCTTGGTCTGCGCGTCCGCCGGCCCGGCCGACAGGAACAGCGCGACCGCCATCGCCGGCACGGCGATGACTTTGGCAAAAGACAGTGTCATGAAAACCTCCCCGTTAAGCTGGTCTTCCGGTAAGGCACCGAATCCACCGGATGGCTTCTTCTTTTAACGATTGCAGCCAATCCCCCTCGGCCATCGCGACGGCAACCAGTGCGCCATTAGACCCGACCGCCCAATCGGCGGTCAAGCAACGATCCGTGCAAAACCCATGCCCGGAGTTAGGACGAGCGGGCAGGGTCCCATTTTGGGGGGGGGGGGTCAGGGCCGCGCGGCCTTATTCAAGTTGGCGCGTCGCTCCGGCTCGCGGCGCGCTGACCGGGCTCAGCACATGCTCGAGCCGGATGCCCATGCCGAACAACCGGGCGGGAATGCGCCGGAACAGCGGGATGCTCGCTATCAGGCGCACTATCCCGGGCGGGCTGGGCGCGGCGCCGTCGTCCAGCGCTGGGGTGATGATGTTGCGCTGCATCACCACCTGGACTCTCTGGATAAATCGGGTGGGAAATTCGCGCCGCTTTTGCACATCAGCCAGATGCGCCTCTTCCAGCCGGTCCTCGGCCAAGGGCGACCACAGGATGTTCGCCGCGGCCACCGCGTCCTGAATCGCCAGGTTGATGCCCACGCCGCCGATCGGCGACATGGCGTGCGCCGCGTCGCCGATCAGCAGCAGCCCCGGCTTGTGCCAGACCGGCAGCCGGTCCACGGCCACGGTCAACAGCTTTACCTGGTCCCAATCCGCGATCTCGTCCACGCGGTTCGCCATGAACGGCGCCAATTCCGCGATCGCGCGGCGGAACGCGGGCAGGCCCCTGGCGTGGACCTTGGCGATCGAGCCCTTGGCTATCACGAAGCCGCATTGCCAGTAATCGCCGCGGTTGAGCATGACGAACAGGCTGCCGGCCCCGAACCGGCCCATGATCTGATCCGAATCGCCGGCCTGGCGCGACAGGTGGAACCACAGGACGTCCATCGGCGCGCCGAGCTCGTCGACCTTGAAGCCGGATTTCTCACGCAGCGTGGAATGGCGCCCGTCTGCGCCGACAGTCAGGCACGCACGGATTTCCACCGGCCCGTCGGCGGTGCTTGCGGCGACGCCGGCGACGCGGCCCTGTTCCTCGATCATGCCGGTCGCCTCGGCGCGCATCATCAGCTTGAAGGTTGGGTAGCGCTTGCCCTCGGCGGCGATGAAATTCAGGAAATCCCATTGCGGCATGAGGGCGATGAACTTGCAGCGCGTCGGCAAATGCGTCATGTCGGCGAAATTCAGCGTCTCGTCGCCGAACGCCGCGCTCAAGCGCGTGATCTTCTGGTGCGGCAGCTTCAGGAACTCGTCCAGCAGCCCGAGCTCGTGCATGACCTCGAGCGTCGAGGGATGGATCGTATCGCCGCGGAAATCGCGCAGGAAGTCGGCGTGCTTTTCCAGCACCACCGTGTCCACCCCGGCGCGCGCCAACAGCAGGCCCAGCATCATCCCGGCCGGCCCGCCGCCGGCGATGCAGCAGCGCGTGGTTATGGTCCTTGCCGCCATCGCTTGAATTTAGGCGCCGCGCGGCTTTACGCAAGCCAACTGCGCGCCGCCTCGACCAGGTAATAGCAGCCCAGCACCAGAACGATGCGCCGCGTCCACCAATAGAACTGCTTGTCGGTCATGCGCTCCAGCACGCTGGAGGCGGCGGTGGCGGCCAGGATCGAGACGACCGGCGCGGCCATCAGCAGCCACAGCCAGTGTTCGTCCAGCGCGCTGCCGGCGAAGCTGGCGAAATAGACGATCTTCGCGACATGCGAAACGCATTGCATCGCCGCCTTGGTGGCGATGGTGGTGCGCCGGTCGAGGTCGGTGCGCACGAAGAACTGGTCGAGGAACGGCCCGGACACGCCCGCCACCAGGATCAGCGCCGTGCCCAAAAAGCCGGTGAGGTACGCCACGCCCGGCTGCGTGATCTTGGGCGCCAGCCACGCCGGCACGAAGAACAGCGTCACCGTGGACGCACCCAAAAGGAACAGCACCAGCGTCTTCGACGGCACGAAGCTTACGAACCAGAACACCGCCAGGCACAGCACGCTGGCGGCGGTGAACTTCACGATCAAGCCCCACAACAGGTACTTGCGCCACAGCACGCTGCGCGAGGCATTCGAAACGAACTGCGCGGCGCCATGAACGATCATCGCTTGCGAGACGGGCAGCAGGTAGACCAGGCCGCCCATCAGAATCAGCCCGCCCGCCACCCCGAAAATCCCCGACACGAACGAGGTGATGGCGACCAGGACCAGAACGATGGCGGAGACGAGGATCATGGCTGCGGGTGCGGCGGCGCTTTGCTGGGTTCTTTAAGGTTGCAGGCGCCGGCCCGTGCGCGTTGGATTGACATCGGGTTGGACGGGCCGGAATACTACGCGCTCGAAACGCGTCAATACAAGAACGCAACACCGCCGCCAACCGGAGGAAACGATGGCCCAGCACATCCGCACGACCACGCGCCGCCAGCTTCTAGCCGGCGCGGCGGGCATCGCAACGGCGGTCGCGGCGCCCGCGATCCTCAGGCGGGCCGAGGCGGCGTTCCCCGAACGCAACATCAAGGTCGTGGTTCCCACCGCCCAGGGCGGCGGCGCCGACCGTCTGGCGCGGTCCTTCGCCGACACCTGGCGCAAGTCGCTGAACGTCGCGTTCGAGTTCGATTTCTATGCCGGCGGCTCGGGCCAGGTCGGCTATGAGCTGTTCGTGCACAAGCGCGACAAGGACTGCCACACGCTTCTGTTCGGCAACATGGGGCCGGAAATGATCATGTACGCCCTGCAGAAGCCGAACTACAAATTCCCGGACGACTATTTCTATTTCTGCCGCACCGACGTCGACGACAGCGCCGTGTATGTGCGCGCCGACAGCCCGTTCAAGCGCATCGAGGACGTGGTGGCCGAGGCCAAGAAGCGCACCGTCACCGTGGCCACCAGCCGCCTGCCGCATCCCGCGTCGATCGGCATGCTGGCCCTGGGCGAGGCGACCGGCGCCAAGTTCAATCTGGTGCCCTATGGCGGCGGCAACCCCACCACCGTCGCCGTGCTGAACGGCGAGGTGGATTGCGGCGTGATCCCGGTGGCGGAGCCGATCAAGATGGGCGACAAGACGCGCACCCTCGGCGTCTTCAACGACACCAACCGCGTCGCCAAATACACCGCCGACGCGCCGCCGATCAACAAGGTGTTCGGCACGAAGATCCCCGACCTGTCGTCGTCGCGCGCCTGGGCGATCCATACCGAGGCGGCGGCCAAGTTTCCCGACGCCTTCAAGCGGCTGAACGATACCGCCAAGAACGTCTCGTCCGACCCGGCGTACAAGGACATGTTCGTCAAGACCGCCGGCCCGTGGGAGGCTGTGGCCTATGGCGACCGCGAGGCTTGCACGAAATACGCCCTCAGCATGATCGAGCTGGCCAAAAAATACGAACCGCTGCTGACGGCGAAGAAGAAATAGCGGCGCCGAACGGAGCAGGGGCGGCATCCCGATGGACGAGGGCTCCCCGCCGCCCAAAATCGCGCTCGGCGCCGAGCTTGCGTTGCCGGCGATCGCCGCCGGCTTCACGCTCTATTTCTTCTATTCGGTCAATGACTTGGTCTGGGAAGCCAAGGCCAACGCCGTGATGATCGGCGCAGCACTGCTGGTCCTGATCGCAATCTACACGGCGCGACTTGTGTTAAGGACGCGCCTGGACGGGTACAGCTTCAGCTTCGAGCCGTTGCTCGCGCCGCGGCGCGTGCTGGGCCAGCGCGTGCTGCTCGTGGTCCTGGCGGGGCTGTTCGTCTTCCTGATCCCCTGGCTCGGGCTTACGCTGGGGCTGTTTCTTTTGACCGGCGCGCTGATGCTGGCCTTGCGCGCGGGATCGTGGCGGCTGATCGCCGCGACCTCGGCGATCATCGCCGTTTCGGCTTATCTGCTGTTCATAGCGCTGCTCAACTCGCGCCTGCCGCACGGGCCGGTCGAGAATCTCCTGGCTCGGCTGTTCTAGGGCGCGCGCATGGGCTGGGATTTCAATCTGCTGCTCGATCTGATCGCCATGTCCTTCGGCTATTGGTGGATCATCGTGCCGGCCGTAATCCTGGGCGTGATCATCGGCGCGGTGCCCGGCTTCAACGCGCAGAACTCGCTGATCATCCTGCTGCCGCTGACGCTGACGATGGAGGTGAACAAGGCGCTGATCTTCATGACGTCGCTTTACTGCGCTACGCATCTCGGCGGCGGCATTCCGGCGATCCTGGTCAATATTCCGGGGACGGGTGGGGCGGCGGCCACCACACTCGACGGCTACCAGATGGCCAAGAAAGGGCAGGCGCAGCAGGCCCTCGTGCTGTGCTTCACCTCCTCGGTGTTCGGCGGGCTGATCACCTCGATCGCCACGGTCGCCCTGCTGCCCTGGCTGGCGCAGATCGGCTATGTCGTGCGCAGCGTCGAGATGGTGGTGGTCATGCTGTTCGGCCTGACGCTGATCGCCGTGGTGGCGGCGCAGGATACGCTGAAGGGCCTGATCGCCGGCCTGTTCGGGCTTCTGATCGGCGCTGTGGGCACCGATCACATCTACTCCACGCCCAGGGCCAATTTCGGTTTCCTGGAGCTGATGGACGGCGTTCCCCTGGTGCCGGCGCTGATCGGCCTGTTCGCGATCTCCGAGGCGCTGGCGATGATGGAAGAGGACATGGTGGCGCAGCGCGGTGCCGCCGACCGCGCCAAGCAGGCGAGCTGGGCCGACACGATCGACGGCCTCAGGATGTCGCTCCAGGGCTGGTGGCAGATCGTCTGGACCGGCTTCGTCGGCTTGGTAATCGGTATCATCCCGGGTGCTGGCGCCAGCATCGCCTCGTTCGTCGCCTACCAGCAGTCGCGCATGTTCTCGAAAACGCCCGAGCTTTACGGCACCGGCCACCCCGCGGGGGTGCTGGCGCCGGAATCGGCCAACAACGGCGTCACCTCCGGCACGCTGGTGCCGCTGATGGCGATCGGCGTGCCGGGCGGCAGCACGGCGGCGGTCATGATGATCGTGCTGCAATACCACGGCGTGGTGCTGGGGCCGCGCCTGTTCGTCGAGAACCCGACGCTGGCCTACGGCGTGTTCGTGTCGATGGTCGTGGCGTACATCTTCATGATCTTCACGATCCTGCCGCTCGCCCGCTACATGGCGAAAGTCACCGTGGTTCCGACCACCATCCTGGTGCCGGTGATCGTGGCCTGCACCATCGTCGGCGCCTTCGCCGACCGCGAATACGTGTTCGACATGGGACTGGCGCTGGTGTTCGGCGTGCTGGGCTATATCGCGCGCAAGACTAATTTCCACGTCACGGCCATGCTGATCGGCATCATCATCGGCCCGTTGTTCGAACAGTACCTGGTGCGCGCATTGCGCATATCGCAGGGCGACCTGTCCGTGCTGTTCTCGTCCACTCTCGGCAACGTGCTGTGGGGGCTGCTGGTGCTGTCGCTGCTGCTGCCGTATCTGCGCCGGCGCGGCCGGGGAAAATCCGTCTCGGAACAGGCGACCGGCTAGGATCAATCGAATTCAGCGGGAAGGATCGACGCCATGAACGACACCCCTCGCGCCGGCGAAGCCAAGATCGACGGCAAGGAGCATTGGACCAGGAAGGGCGAGGTGAAGCTGTTCCTGTGGAACAAGGCGGCGGGCGATCCGGAAGCGGCCAAGGGGACCATCCTGTTCGTGCACGGCTCGTCGATGGCTTCGACGCCGACGTTCGATCTTGCGGTGCCGGGCCGGCCCGACAGCTCGGTCATGGATTGGTTCGCTGGGCTGGGCTACGACACCTGGTGCGTCGACATGGAAGGCTATGGCCGGTCCGACAAGCAGCGCGACAACAACGCGCCCATTTCGCAGGGTGCGGACGATTGCTTCGCCGCCGCGCAATACATCCAGGGCCTGCGCGGCAAGAAAAAGCTGCTGGTCTACGGCATTTCGTCCGGTGCGCTCCGGGCAGCCCTGTTCGCGCAGCGCCACCCGGAGCGCGTCGCTCGGCTCGCACTGGATGCTTTCGTTTGGACCGGCGAGGGCAGCCCTACGCTCGCCGAGCGCAGGAAGAGACTGCCTGAATTCTCCGCCGGAAACCGCCGCCCGATCGACCATGCGTTCGTGCAGGGCA